>ERZ827150.16-NODE-16-length-266774-cov-7.993349_pt1 | contig 266774 bp, 199 predicted proteins | sample MGYA00519779_ERZ827150 | MGnify/ENA primary metagenome ERZ827150 (study PRJEB31778, sample SAMEA3449267) | human gut metagenome | biome: human gut; feature: human-associated habitat; material: faeces | place: United Kingdom | collected 2010/2012 ...
AAAACACGACACCGCTGACGCCTGCTCGTGTTTTCTTATTTTATGCGCCTTTGCGGAGAGAGAAATATATGACGCTCAACCTTGTGCTAGGCAAGAATACGGTTGAAGAAGGAACTGGTTTCGCTGTTCCGTCACGGGCAAAAGCCCGTTCCTTGCGAGCTCCTTAAGGCGCGCCAAACGAAAACACGACACCGCTGACGCCTGCTCGTGTTTTCTTATTTTATGCGCCTTTGCGAAGGCGGCTCACTTTTTCGAATTCTTTTTGATTTCGCTGTGGTAAAAGTAGTTGACTATGACGGGCGGTGCGTCAAACGGGCGTTTCGGCGTGTCGTCGTTGGTTAAATATTCCATTCCTTTGCTTTGCGCATAATCGCGCATTGCTTGGTCAAGCCATTCCCAATAATCGCGCCGATTGAAGCTGTAAATATCGCGGTACAGCGGCAAAAGCTTGGGATATTTTTGAGAAATATACTTCATGATTTGCGGCTTGAAGGTGCCGCGCAGGTTGAGGTTTTCCAACCAAATTAAGTTGCAGCAGTCCTTTGCACGTTCGATAATTGCTTTCACGTCGGTGATTTCGGGGAATATGGGCGAGATAAAACAGGTGGTGCGCACTCCTGCGTCATGAAAGGCTTTCAGAGCCGCAAGCCTTTTTTCGACGGGCGCCGCCTTGTCCATATCCGCGCGTAACCGCTCGTCCAAAGTGTTGATCGACCACGACACGCGGGCGTCGGGGAACGTCCTTATCAAATCGAGGTCGCGCAACACAAGGTCTGATTTTGTAGCAATGGAAAGCCTTACGCCGCTGCCTTTAAGCTGCTCGAGGACGGCGCGGGTGCGGCCGAATTTTTCTTCGCAGGGCTGATAGGGGTCGGTCACCGAGCCGATAAAAATTTCTTTTCCCGCATATTTTTCGGGGCGGGCAATCGGTTTCCAAAATTTTACGTCGACAAACTCACCCCACTGCTCTTCGTGCCCCGTAAACCGCTTCATAAAGCAGGCGTAGCAATACTTGCAGGCGTGTTCGCACCCCACATAGGGGTTGAGCGAATAGTCGCATACGGGGAGATTGGATTTTGTTACGACCTCTTTTACGTCGATTTCTCGTATAATCATCGGCGTTACCACTTGTTCCAACGGACTTTATTCTCCACCGTCGCTTTAACCTGCGAGGGGACGAGCGCGTCCTTTGCCGCATAGCCGAGTATGACCATGGCGGGCAGGCAGTAGCCGTCGGGAACATTCAAAAAGCTATTGATTTGTTCGGGCTCTTTTTTGACGGGGATATGCACGACGGAGCCGAGCCCTTCGGCGGTCGCCGCGAGCAGCATATTTTCAATCAAAGCCCATGTCGCGCCGTAGTCCATCAGCCCGTAGGCGTTTTCAAACCCGTATTTCTGTTTGAAATAAGGCAAGATTACGCACACGCTTTCTTCAATCATGCTGCGTTGGCGCGGATAGGCGATTTTAAACATTTCCTGCTGCGGCGTTTTAGGCTCGTCGATGCGGCAGTAATAAGGCTTTACGAGCTTCGCCACGTCCGAAATGACGTTTTTGTCCGTAAGCGCAACAAGCTCCCATCTTCTCTGATGATTTGAAGAGGGCGCTTTCAGTCCCGCGTCCAAAATGCGCTCCAAAGCCTCGCGAGGTATGGGCTTGTCCTCGAACTGACGGATACTTCTTCTCCTGTTTACTGTTTCATAAAACTCCATTTTTTTCCTCCGTTATTTTAATTTTTTCTTATCGCTTCCGAAAAACATATCTCCATGTTTTCGGTAAATTCCGTTGCAAGCCTGACAAGCTCGGCGGCGTTTGGCTCTCCCATTTGTTCCATGGCAAGATTTTCGGCGTGTGCGGCGTAGGGGATTATGTCCTGCGCATAGGCTTTTCCCTTGTCGGTGAATATGATTCGCTTGTTGCGCCTGTCCTCCTTGACCTCTTGCAGACAAATATATCCTTTTTTAAGAAATCTGCCCGTTATTGCGGCAATGGTCTGCTTGTTGGCGGAAAGCCGCCTGCAAATGTCCGTTTGCGTACAGCCGTCGGGGGAAAACCACAGTATATCGAGCACAAATAGTTCGTTGACGGTCAGACCGTGATGAGCGGCGCATTTGGCGTAAGCTGCGTACTGTCTGTCGCGAAGCATGCAAAAAGCGTTCACAAGGTCGTTTATTCGTTGGTTTTTCATAGAACCAATCTCCAATTAGTATGATATCATACTAATTATAACAGTGAAATAATTTATTTTCAACTGTTTTTTGGTAAATAACAAAAAAATTCGGACTAAACGAAGCGCGGCGGCGCAGAAAAAACAAAACCGCACACGGTTCAGCGTGTGGTTTTCGAGGTTTAATATAAAGAAACTTCCGCATTGAAACAAATAATTATTAATGCAAAACTGGATTAAAGGTCGTTCAAACAACCGTTTCGCGGGGGCGCGTATTATTTTTTGCAACTTTTTACCGCATTGACAACGGATAAAATAATGAGAAACCCCCAAACCGCAAGCGAGCTGAATGCGCACAAAAAAAGCATATCGCCCTCTATGCCTCCGCCAAAGGTCATAACCAAAGCATATTGCAGGGAGAGGACGGACACCAGAGCGTCTACGAGGTTGACGTTGCGCAGCATTTTTACGCTGAGATTTCCGTTCTTTTTGGCCTTTGAAAAATTTATTGCCGACATTATGATTTTGTAAGTGGTATACGCGGCAATGGTTATCGCGTGCACGGAGGAAAAATTAACTTCCTTTTTTTGAAGCGCCATCAGAGTTATCGGAGCAATCAAAGAAATGTCGGTTGAAAAAAGCAAGGCGCTTTGGACGCGGAACAGCCTTTTCCTCGCTTTTTCCTTCTGCGGTTCGTCGTAACCCTTTTTCACGTATTTGATTTCCGCAGACAAAATGAAAAAACGTATGCAGAACAGCGACAGGTAATACGCCGCGATACCCGTATTCCAGGCGGAAGAATAAGCCAGTCCGAGGAAAAGGTTGTATGCGGCGTATGCCGCGCCCGTTATTAGAGAAACGGCGGAAAAAAAGAACGTGCGGAAGGCATAATCGTTTTTAAACCGCTCAATGTACTTTTTTTCCGCGTTTTTCTCCGTCATACGATTTTTCCTTTCAGATTAAGTCGGCTTTAAGCAGGTCGTTGCCTTTTTCGAGAATATTGGCAAGCTTTTCTTCGTTGTCGTCGATGATCGGCAGCAGTTCTCCGGTTTTCTTTTCGACCATTTTTTTGTAAATAAAATAATTTACGCAGCACAGCGCAATGCCTGCGATGCCAAGCGCGATTCCGCCGACAAACGCGGCGAAATTGTTTTGATTTAGCATAATCAGGCTCATTCCGCCGCCCAGCAAGAGCGCAGCGATGCAGCCGAAAATGTAAGAGAATACGCTTGCTCCCAAGGTTTTTGCGCGCTGCAAGTTGTTTATCGTGCCGAAAATTTCCTCCGCCTGTCTTTCAAGACGCGAAAGCTCCTGCTTGTGTTTTTGTTTCCTGTCGCGTTTTAAAGAAAGAGTCGTGTTGTCGACGGCTGTATGGGCCGCGGAGGTCACTTCCCAACCGAAGGCCTCGTACATATCCGTCGCCTTTGTCATGTCCTTGCTTTTGACTGTTTTTGTCCTGTATTCGTAGGACACAAAATCTTTTTCCTGCATATTATTCTCCTTTTGCGGTGTCGTCAGACGCGCGTTTCTGTTGACTTTTCCGCAAGACATCTGTATCATATTAGAAAAAAACCGACAAATCAACCGTTTGCGGGGCGGAAAATACACATTCGGTCAATCTGTCGCCGCAAATGAGACGAAAAAGGAGAATCTGTATCGTGCAATTTGACGCGGAAGCTTATTCGAAGCACTACATCGTGCAGGCGCTGTTTAAACTGATGGGCGCATACGAATACGACAAGATAAGCGTAACAGACATTGCAAACAAGGCGGGAGTGGGGCGCGCAACCTTTTACCGCTATTTCAAACGAAAAGAAGACGTAATCGTATTTTATTTCGAGCACAACACAAGAGAGTTTGTGTTTGCTCAGCGGTTTGAGCCAAGATGCAGGGAGGACTATGTTTCAATAGCCAAAAACGTTTTCAAGCTTTTTAAGCAAAGCAAGGAGCCTTTGAAGCTGTTGAAAAAAGCCCGTTTGGAGCATTTGTATCTGGATTATCTCAACAAGGGCTTTGTCGGAATGTTTGACAACGAGCATCCCGAGCTTGATCGTTACACTCCGTATATCTATGCGGGTATGCTGTTCAACGTGTCCATGGCGTGGCTTGAAAACGACTGCGCGGAGGACGCCGACAGCCTTGCCGAAAGCATGGTGGGCGCAATATTCGACTGAAATTTTGCAGAGCGCGGCAGCGCTGCGGTTTTTTTGCAACAGCGAAATTTCCACAAATACTTAGCGGCGTTAGGACGTGTTTCACGGTTGCGGACGGCCGCTTTTTCATTTTTAAAAGGTCGGCTTGTCGGTATTGATTATTTTTAAAATAATATTTGCGATTTGATTTTTTAAATGGCGCTCATATCTAAAAAACACCGATTAAACATCATATACCCATATTTATAAAAGAAAAAATAGAAAATCCGACATGTTTTTCGCAAGAATAAAGATTTTTGTCCAAAATTTCAATCAAAAAGAAAATTACTTTTTTATTTATTTTGCTTGCAAATCCAAAAGCCTTTTGATATATTTAAACACGTTAACCTTTTTTATGTGTTCTAAAAGTGGAATATCGTTGAATCGGATTGACAAAAACAAGGAGAAAAAAGGAGAGAATTATGGCAAAAAATTTCAAGAAAAAACGGCTGTTTACTGTGGCTGCGCTGACTGTTTTGCTTGCGTTGGCAATGCTTGTTTTTGCCGCGTGCGAAACGGGCAAAACGTATACGCTTACGTTTGAAACGGGAAACGGCTCGGCGGTTTCCCCGATAAAGGCAAAAGCGGGAGATAAAATCGATTTGCCCGACGAGCCGACGCTTGACGGGCACAGGTTTGACGGCTGGTATCTGTCGGAGGATTTTTCCGGAGAGAAGGCAGCGCTACCCGAAACCATGCCTGCGGAAAACAGAACCTATTACGCTAAATTTACAGCAATAAAAACGGCGACGCTTACGCTGGACGCGGCGGGAGGAGTTTTGGAAACCTCCGTTTTCGAGTTGGAGGCGGGCGAAAAGGTGTGGCAGATTGTTTCGCAGGCGGTCCCGAGTTTGACCGGCGCGGTATTCGGCGGCTGGTTCAACGGCAATTCGGCGGTGACGGAAAACACGGTCATGCCCGCAAACGGATTGACGCTCACCGCAAGGTACAAGGCGTCTTACGTCGTGGAGGTTTATCTCGAAGATTTAAACGGCGAATACGGCGCGCCCACCGACCAAGTGACGTTTGAAGGGGGAAGCGATTGGCTGGGCAGGGAGGTCAGGCTGGGCGCCTCCGTGCTTAAAGCGCCCGAAGGCTTTTTGCTCGACCAAACAAAAACTCAGCCGATAACGCTTGTTGCGGGCGAAAACGTATACAAGGCGTATTTCTACCGCGCCGACGGTTATGTGTACTACTTCGTCAACACGCCGCAGGGCGCCGAGGCGGAGGGCGAAATGGATTTTGCGACGGTAACCTACGGCGCGCCGCATACCGTGTCGGAAAGCATGTTTACCGTGCGCGGTTACCGTTTTGCCGGGTGGTCCGACAGTCCCGAGGGCGAAGTTGTTTACGCCGCGGGCGACGAGATAAGTCAAGTCAAGGGCACGATTATGCTTTACGCGCGGTGGAACTACGGCGCGACGGACGCGGGCGGCGGTGCGGACAGGATTTATCTACTCATGGAGTCCCCCTTGAAGGCGGTGCTCGAACGTCCCGTGCTGGGCGAAAAAACGGGTTCTTACGACCCCGACACCCGCCTGTTCGAGTTTGAAATCGCGGACGGGCGGACGCTCAAAGGCAGAATGCACGCGGACGGCAAAGGCTTCGCGTATTTCGACGGCGATATGACGCTTACGCTCACGCAGGTTGACGGAACGGCCGCGGGAAAAGCGACAATCGCGCTGGACGGGCTTGACGCCGCCCTTTACACGCCCGAAAACGGAGCGGCGACAGAGGGGAGCTATACGAGAGTGTCTCCGTCGGTTTATCAGTTTTCTTCCGAGAGCGTTCGATTCCGCTTCCGCATCGAAAAGTCGGACGGAGAGGACGTGTTTGTGATGAGCGACGGCTATGAGGGCACGTATTATTACTACAACGGCGGCATTTCTTACCCTGTGGTAATCCTCGACGGCTTCGGCGCTGCGGCGTATCTTGCCGACTCGGAGTCCTCCCTGCTCACGGGCGCATACGCGCCGTCGGGTGAGGAAATCGAGGTGACCTATCCCAACGGCGACGGAGAGGTGCGCTTCCTTTGCCGTCTCGGAGAGGAGCAGGGCAGGACGACTTCGGGAGACGTTGTGACGGTAACCGTGTTTTACCTTGCGGACGATACGCGCGGAGAATATGCAATCGAGGATTTGAGCGGAGCCGAAACGTATTTTTACTCGGACGGCTTCGGCAAGGCGTATTACGGCGAGGGTGCGGAGCGTCGGGAGGTGGATTACGTTTATTACCGCGAGCATGGCTATTACGTCGTGATTGACGGAAAAATAAATTATTTCGGCTTCGTCAGTATGTACCTTGACGGAAAAAATGTTTTCGGCTGTCTCAACATGACGGCAAAAACGGGCGGACTTGCCGAACACAACACTGTCTGGACGGAAGAAAACGCGCGCAGCGGCTTTACCGTAAAGCTGAGAATACTCGACAGTCGGACGGCGGCGATTGAGGTAAGCATGACAAACGGACGTTGGCAGCGGGTTGTTACGGGCGAAAACACCTATGACGGGGACGCTAAAATTTATCACTTTGCGGCGGAGTGGTTTGCCCCCGACACCGAAAATATCAAATACGAGCAGCTGCTGGCTCCTTTTTACGGCGATTTTTATTACAAATCTCAGGGGACGTCTTCCTTTGTCATTGCCGACGACGCTTTTTCGGAATACACCGTTTACGACGGCAGCGCCGTCTACACTCTCAAATGCGACGGCTTCGGCAAGGGTTCTCTCTTGAAGCGCGGCGACGCCAATTCGGTTCCGATAGTTTACGATTATCGGCACGGATACGAGACGGAAAACGCGTCTTACGGTTTTATTTCTTTCACTTTGCAGATGAGTCTGTTTACCGTGAGGGTAAACGAGGACACCAAAGAAGGGCAACTCGTCACGGAGTTCACGGAGCTTGAAAACCGCCTGCCCGAGCAGGGAGAAAAGTTCTGCTTTGCCGCGGTTGACGAGAGCGGCAAGGGAAGCGCGTACATAAGCTTCCCCGACGGCAGCGGCGGCTTTGTCGCGGGAATTGACGGCGCCTACACCGCGGTTGTTTTCGGTAATGCGGACGGAGAAACGGTATACGTCGAATATACCTTTACGGCGGATTTCTTTGCGCAGGGCTTCGAGGCTCTTGCACAGGACGGCTATGCCTCGTTTGTATTCAGATACTACCCCGCGATGGGCAATTATTTCTTTGTTTTCGACAGCTCGGAGCAGGAAAACTACGTCATAGACGACGGAGAGTCGCGCATAGAGTTTTCCGTCAACGGCGACGGCACCGCATGGCTCAATTCTCTGCTTTGCGCAGTGACGCGCGACGGGGACGAATTTGTGCTGACAACCGCGTCGGGAGCAAGGGGAGTCGTCCGCGTCGTCGGCGACGGAACGGCGCAGCTTGCCTCCTCAGAGCGCGGCACGTACTTTGCCCTTGCGGACGGTACGCCCACGCTTGAAAAAGAAATGCTGTTTCTCGACGGCTTCGGCGGCGCGACTATGCAACGCTATGTCGCCGCTACGGAAACAAGCGAGTCCCGCATAGAGGACGTTGCGAGCGGAACGTACGTCAGGCTGGATTCCGCAAGCGGCTACTACGAGTATGACGTGAGCTTTGCGGACGGAGGCTATGAAAATTTCAGGTTTGCATACGGCACGATAACCGTCGGCAACTCCGCCGTCGCCGTTTATATCCTTTACGACGAGTCGCAGGAGGAAAGCTTCGAGACGTCGGACGGCGGGACGCTTCTCATCGACGCATACGGTCAGGCGACCTTTGAGGACGCGTCGGGGGAAAAACGCGCCGCAATCGCAAGCCGCGCGGCGGACACGGTGATTGAGGGACGGGAGCTTATGCGCGTGAGAGTGCTCGACGCGGACGGAAAAAATTACGGCGCGGAAAAAACCTACGCCGTTTCGGAGGAGAACGGAAAGAAACGTCTGCTTCCCGTTGACGGCGGTCTCGGCGTCTACTTCCTGCTCGAAGGGGACAAAATCCTTTCCGAGTCAAAGCTGGTTCTTGACGGTCTGGGAGGGGGCGTCCTGTATTGCGGCGAAACGCAATCGGAAGTCAAAGGAACGTATACGTCGGCAGAGAGGGAAAACGAGTGGATTTTCCGCCCCGACGGCACGGAGGCAGAGAGCTTCCGCTTCGCTCTCATGCGCGGCGTGCCGACGACGGAGGGAGAGAGCTTTGACCTTTTTGCCGTTTATGCCGAACAATGGGAGTGCACGCTGCTTTCCGCAGATTGGGAAGTCGCTGCTTTTGGCGGCTACGGCTCCGGCACGTTTATCGACAGATTGGGCAGAGTTTTTTCCGTTTACTGCGAAATCGTAGACGAAAACACCGTCCGCATTTACGGAGCGGCTTTCGGCGAAATGTGGCTGACGGCGGATTTTCTTTCCGGCACATTTGAGCTGTACGACCAAGCCCCCGCAGAATAAATAATTTTCAAGGCAAAAAGCCGCCCTCTTGTTCGGGCGGCTTTTTTTGCATTTCAAGACGTTCACTCTCGCCACACAAAATTTTTATTATGGGGCAGGGGCGTTCATAAAATTTACTAATGTGTTTTTTTTTTGTATTTTTATTTGACATTCGGTGAAATGGATGATATCATTGACGCGATTACACATGAAATAACGACATTTTTTTGAATTTTTCTACAAAACGATAAAATATGGCAAATTTGCGAAAATTCGCCTGTGTTAGAGGAGTTGTCAAAAAGCATTTTACGGACGCGTACGGGACGGATTGTCCGACGCGGCTGTGGAAAATTTAAATCGGAGGAACTTTTATGAAAATCAAGAGATGGCTTTATGTCTTGTTGATTGTGCTCGTAGCGGCGCTCACCCTTTCGGTGCTGACAGCCTGCGAACCCAAGCCTGAAAATCAGGATTTGGTTGCGGGGCCCGAAGCGGGAGTTTACTACTACGACGACGAGGGAATCGAGTATCAGATAGCTCTGGCTGCCGGCAATCGCTTTACCTTCTGGGTTATGGGCGAAAACCTTTCGGGCGAATACACCCTGACGGGAACAGAGCTGGTGTTCGATTTCACTGGGGACAAAGCGGACCTGACCGCCACGCTCAGCGACGAAGTGATTACGCTTGAATATTCGGGCGCGCAGCTTCGCTTTTTGAAAAAGCTTGCGTACAGAGTCACTTTCGATTCGGCGGGAGGCAGCGCCGTCGCGCCGATCAACGTGCTCAACGGCAGAACTCTCTCCCGTCCCGCGGAACCCGTCCGCGACGGATATGCCTTTGTCGGCTGGTACAAGGACAGCGCGCACACCGTGCCGTTTTTGTTCGACACGGAGATAATAACCTCCGACACGACGCTCTATGCGTTCTGGGCGGAGAGTGAAGCGGGACAGTCGGAGTTTACGGTGACGTTTGACCTCAACTACGACGGCGCTCCGACAGTCGCCCCCGCAGTGACAATAGGCGGCAGACTGATAAACGTGCAGCAGCCCGTCCGCAGCGGCTACACCTTCGGCGGCTGGTGGATAAGCATGTACGACAGCGCCGAAATGCTCACCGCGCGCTACACGGAGGACACGGTGTTCTCCGAAAACGCCACTTTGTTTGCTCTCTGGACGTCGGCTTCCCAAACGGGACTTGCCGCTCCCGAGGTCAGCGTGACCTCCGAAGGGGTTACGCGCAGCGTTGCCGCAGGCGTGACCTACCGCTTGAAGGTGGAGGGCCCCGACGGTTTTACCGCTGTGGACAAGGCCAGCGACACGGCGGTCGAGGCAATCGACTTCGCGTCGGCTCCGGCAGGCGACTACGTGATTACGGTTACCGCAGCCCGCGCGGACGAGAGCGTTTCCGTCACGAGATATTTCAAAAACAAGGCGCTTGACGCGGTTTCCTTTTTTACCGTCGTGGAGCCTTCCGCGTTGATTTTCAAAAAGGTCGAGAACGCGCAAGCCTACTACATCACCATAGTGTGCGGAGACGAGGGACACAGACACGAGCGTTTTGCTCTGGGCGACTCCGCGTTTTACAATTTTGTGAACTGTTCGATGACGGAGGAGGGAATCTCCTTTGTCGTCACAGCCGAAGCCGACGGCTACGCGCCCTCGGTTTCCAAGCCTTTCGTCTATCGCCGCGCGCTGGAAAAAATCGAGCAGACGAGTTTCCGGTTGGATGAGGAAACGGAAATTCTGACCTGGCAGGCGGTGGAGAACGCTCAGGGCTACAAGGTTGAAATTTTGTGCGGAAAGGAAAACCACACGCACACGGAGTTCATAGGCAGCGAGACTTCTCTGTGTCTCAAAGCCTGCGCGCCCTGTGCGGACGGCGTGCGGGTTAAAATCATGCCTGTGACAAAAGGCTACGTTTCGCCCGAAGCGGCGGAGTATGTTTACGCAAAAACAAGGCTTGCCACTCCCGACAATATCCGTGTCGAGGACGAGCTGCTTGTCTGGGACTCCGTAGGCGAGGGAGTAAGTTATCAGGTAAGAGTGGGCAACGCTCAGCCCGTTACGGTTGACGCAGCCTCTTTCAGCCTTGCGGAAATTGTTGCGACGGCGGCTCCCGGCGCCGACTTTTCGGTGTCTGTGCGCGCCCGTGCCGACGGCGAGGATTCGCTTTGGAGCGACGCGCAGGATATGCGCTATTACGCCATGTACGGCACGCTGGAATATTCGCGCGGGGTGGTTTACTGGCGTCACGTCATAGGGGCGACGGGTTATCAGATACGGTACAACGGCGACGTTAGCACCATGTGCAACGTGCCTGCGGGCGAAAACTCCTTTGAAGTCGCTCTTCCTTTCGCGGGGAGAAACAGCATAGAGGTTCGTTTTGTTGACGGAGAAAACGTCGGCGCGTGGGTTTCGCTGGACGTGGTTGCTTACAGAATAACCTTCGACAGCCGCGGAGGCAGCAGCGTTCAAAGCATAAACAAGGCTTACGGCGACAGAATGCAGGCGTTTGAACAGCCCGAAAGAAGCGGCTACGAGTTTGCGGGCTGGTACAACGCAATCGGCGGCGCGGAGGGCAACGGAGCGGAGTATACCGACGAGTTCTTTGCCGAGACGGGCGACATAGTGCTTTACGCATATTGGAAATCCACGTCCTTTACCGTTACTTACAACTACTACGGCGGCATAGCTCCCGAAGGCTCCGTCGGCAACGCGCGCCTGATTTTCGGAGAGCATTATACGCTGGAAATTCCCGTTCCCTCCGACGCCACGCTGGTTTTCGGCGGGTGGTATCAGGAGCCGGGCGGACAGGGGAACCGCTACACCGACGAGCTGGGCAACAGTCTGGCTGTCTGGAACACGGCAAACGACGACACGACGGTTTACGCTTATTGGATTGAGGCGCTTGCTTTCAGAGAGTCAACCAACGGCGCTTACGCCGTGCTCAAAGGTCCCGATATAAATCAGGTCAAAAATCTTATCATACCCGTGAGCTACAACGGCATACCCGTTTCGTATATCGACAGCGGAGCGTTTTCCGGCTGTTCGAGTCTGGTTACGGTGGAAATACCCGACACCATAGTTCAGGTAGGCGCAACGGGAGCTACTCCTTTCAACGAGTGCGGCAATCTCGAAGAAATCAACATTTACCACGTCGAAGGCAACAATCTGATTGTTTACAGCTCGGCGGACGGAATTTTGATTTTCGACGACGAGGTTACGGGACAGCGTTACGTTACGTGCGTTCCGTCGGCAAAGAAAGGCGCGGTTCGTATACCCGACGGCGTGACGGAAATCCCGATTCGCGCTTTTGCGGGTTCGGATATTTCTTCGGTTACGGTTCCCGCGTCCGTCACCGCCATACGTATGCGCGCGTTTACCGGCTGTCAAAATCTCAGCGAGGTTGTCTTCGAGAGCGGAAGCTTCGAGCTTGTGATTGAGAGCGGCGCGTTTGCAAATTGCAGTTCGCTGACAAGCATAACTTTGCCCGCGCGTATGGGCGAGCTTGAAATAGGCAACGAATCTCTCGGCACGGTTTACGGAGTAGATTTGTTCAACGGCAGCATTTACCTCGAAAACATCTTTGTCGAGGAGGGAAACAAATACTATTCGTCCGTCGACGGCGTGCTGTGCGACGCAACGGGAACGACAATTATTCATTTCCCCAACGGCAGGAGAGGCGAGTACGTCGTGGGCAACAGAATAACCGCGATTGCTTCTTACGCTTTTTCGGGGCACCGTTTAAGTTCGGTTGTATTCCACTCCGGCGTTTCCTCAATCGGTGAAAACGCGTTTTACGGCTGCTACAACCTCGAAAGCATAACCTTCAAGGGCGGATTGCTCCCCGCCGAGCTTACCGTAGGCGAAAACGCTTTTTCCTTCGCATATCAGAACGACGCTCTGACCGAAGTAATTTTCGAGGCGGGCAGCAACGTGGTGGAGATAGGCAAGGGAGCGTTTGCCAACAATGTCGGTCTGACGACAATCGAAATCCCCAACACGGTTAAGAAAATAGGCGAAAGCGCTTTTGCAAACTGCTCGGTGCTCAAAAACGTGACGCTCGTGTCGGGCGGCGCAGGGCTTGTCATCGGCAACTACGCTTTCCAAAACTGTATAGCTCTCGAAGCCTTTACTCTGTCCGACTCAGTCACAGAGCTGAGCATGAACGTGTTTGACGGTTGCAGAAATTTGCAGGGCGTTTACGTGGACGAGGGCAACGAATATTTTGCGGACGACGACGGCGTGCTTTACGACGCGGACAAGACGATAATTCTGTTCTATTCGCTCGGACGCGACGGCAACGTCGTGCTGCCCGAAACAATAGAGACAATCGGCGCGGGCGTGTTTGCCAACAACATGAAAATAACGGAAATCGTCATCCCCGCCTCCGTCAAGGAAATTCAGGAGGACGCTTTCAATATGTGTCTGTACCTGACCGACATTGTTTTTGAAACAAGCGAGGACGCTCAGGCAAACCTTTCGATAGGGGACAGAGCCTTTGCTTACTGCGCTGCCGTTTCAGAGCTGAACCTGCCTTCTTACGTTACGGCAATAGGAGACGAGGCGTTTTACAAGGCGGCAATCCTCAACAAAATCAATTTCAGCGAGGGGCTTAAAGAAATAGGCGACAAGGCTTTTTCGGATACCGCTTTGACCGCCGCCGTGCTTCCCGACTCCCTTACGACGCTTGGAGCGTCTGCGTTTGCCGGCTGCGTCTCTTTGAGTACGCTCAAACTTTCCTCCGCGCTCGAAAAAATAGGCGACAAGGCTTTCTTCGACTGCATTTTGCTTAGCCAAGTCACAATCCCTCAGGGAGTGAGAGCCATAGGCGCAAACGCGTTTGAAAACTGTGCGCTCATTTCGGAAATCACGCTCCCCGACACGGTCGAGACTGTCGGGCAGGCTGCTTTCCTCAACTGCACGGGGTTGGAAAAGGTCGTGTTTGCGGGCGGAGGCGCGCAGCCTCTCTCAATCGCGGGCACGAGCAGCTCAAACGGCGCGTTTGTCGGCTGCACGTCGCTTTCGTCGGTAAAGCTGCCGTCAAGACTTACTTCAATCGGCAAATACGTGTTTTACAACTGCTCCGAGCTTGTTTCCGTCACCTTCGAGGAGGACGGCGAGGGCAACCCCGTGAGCAATCTTGTCACAATCGACAATTACGCTTTTTCCGGCGCGGGGATAACCGAGTTTTACATATCCAACACGGTGGAAACAATAGGCGACTATGCGTTTAGGGACGCAACCGCGCTGGTTTCTCTCGTATTCCAACCCGACGACGAAAACGCCGCCGAAATTCTGAAAATAGGCACAAGCGGAGGCAGCGTATTTGTCAATACGGCGATTACCTCCCTGTCTTTGCCCGCCAGAACGGAATTTGTCGTAGACAGCAAAACGGGAGTGCACAAGTCTATGTTCGGAGATACGGCCAACCTTACTTCCATAGAGATACATTCCGACAATCCGAAATACATGTCGCTCGACGGCGCGCTTTACACAAAGGACGGAACAAAGCTGGTTTACTTCCCTGCGGGAAAAACAAGCATAAGCCAAGAGCAGCCTTTGCCCGACACGCTGCAATACATCGGAGAGTACGCTTTCCATTATTCGCGGCTTACCTCAATCGCCGTGCCGGAGGGCGTAAGCAAGATCGGCGACTACGCGTTTTACTATTCGTCGCTGCAAAGCGTGACGCTGCCCGCGTCCCTCGCGACGCTTGGAGCGAGCGCTCTCAGGGAGTGCGCGGAGCTTGCCGTCGTGGAGTTTGCAGAGAACTGCGTGCTCGGCGCAATAGGCGGCTATACGTTTACGGGTTCTGCCGTCGCTTCCCTTGACCTGTCGAATACGTCCGTTCAGACCTTGGGCAACACCTCGTCCACTGCCGACCAAACGGTTTTCGGCGAGGCTTTGACAAGCATAGTTTTGCCTGACACCCTCGACGCAATAGGCAACGCCGCGTTCAAGGGCACGTCGTTGACGTCAATATCCATACCGTCGTCCGTGACGAGAATCGGCAAAAACGCCTTTTATCAGGTGTCCACTCTGACGCAGGTCGTTTTCCTGCCTTACGAGGGAGAAGGAATCGCGCCGCAGCTGACGTTGGAGGACAACCGTTCAAGCAATATACCGACGGAAAATCAGGGCGTGTTCGCCGAAACGGGACTTACATCGGTGGAAATTCCCGCCCGTATGGTGTCTGTCGGAGCTTATGCCTTTGCAAAAATCCCTACCCTTGTCTCCGTCACGTTCGAGGACGCGCAAAACGGAAAGCTTACGTCCGTCAAGGCGGGAGCGTTCCGCGGCACGGGAATCACCCAATTTGTCGTTCCCGAATCCGTCGTTGACCTCGGAGAGGAGTATGTCCATTCGAGCAACAAGGCGCATACAACCACCTATGTTCAGACAAGCAGACGTTTAGGCGTGTTCCTTGACTGCACCGAGCTGACAAGCCTGACGCTTTCGTCGAAAATGACCAAGTTCTGGTGGCACAATGTCGTGGGCTGCACCTCCCTGACGGAAATTCTGGTTGCCGACGGCAGCGAAAACTTCTCCTCCAAAGACGGCGTGCTGTTCAACTCCGACGGCACACGTCTGATATGCTATCCTACGGGCAAAACGGGAAACAGCTACGTCGTTCCCGACGGCACACTCAATATAGAAACAAGAGCCTTTGCCGAAGCGGTGCATTTGAGAAGCGTTACCGTAGCAAACACCGTCGCTTATCTCGGTTACGGCGTATTTCAGAAGTCGGCGGTCACGGACGTTGTGTTTGCGGAAGGCGGAACGGAAGACTTAACCTTCGACGCAACCGCGCCGGCAGGCAGCACTTCTTCCAACTACAACGCGACTATGTTCGGGTGGAGCGCGCTTGAAAGCATACGCCTGCCCGCTCGTATGACAACCATGCCCAATTTCTTCTTCGAGGGCTGTTCGGCGCTTACGTCCGTCACGTTTGAAGAAAACAGCAGGCTGACGAAAATGGGCAACGCCGTTTTCAGATATTGCAGCGCGCTTGAAAGCTTTGTTATGCCGGACAGCGTTACCACGCTCGACGGCACGACGGGATTGTTCATCGATTGCACAAAGCTTTCCAAAGTAACCCTGTCGGCAAATCTCCAAAAACTCGGACAAAATATGTTCAAAAACTGCGGCGCGCTGGAAACAGTGGAAATACCCGCAAGCGTCAAGACAATCGAGCAATATGCGTTCCAAAATTCCGGAATCAAGAGCATAGTCATTCCGTCGACGCTTACAAAATTCGGCAATACGGGACTCAACGAGTTTCTCAATTGCACGCGTCTCGAAAGAGTGGAGATTTACGCGCCCATAGGCAACAATCTGACTTATCTCAACACAAGCTATTTCAGCGGCTGCACGTCGCTTAAAGAGGTTGTCCTGCCCGACAGCATTGTGGAATTGGGCAACACCGCGTTCAAGAACTGCGTGAGTCTTGAAAGCATCGACCTGTCGGGAATCAGAGAAATAGGCAACAACACCTTTGAAGGCTGCACGAGTCTCGCTTCGGTTGACCTGTCAAGCGTCAACACAATCGGCAACTATGCTTTCAAGGGCTGCACCGCTCTGACCGAGGTTTACATTCCCGATTCGGTTGTAGACATGGGCACAAGCGTGTTCCTTGACTGCGACAATCTGCAATCTTTGACCGTCTCCGACGGCAACTCCGCTTACAGGCTGGGCTCCGCGGGAGAGCTGCTCAATTACGACGGAACGCAAATCCTTTACGTTCCCGCGTCCGCAACGGGCGAGTATGTCATCGAGCAGGGCATGACCGCAGGCGACTATGCCTTTGCGGGCACGGGCGTGACAAAGGTCGTCATACCCAACTCCATGACCGTCATCCCCGTCGGTATGTTTGCAAATTGCGCAAGCCTCACGGAAGTGACGCTGCACGACGGCATAACCGAAATAGGCGCGAGCGCATTCACGGGTTCGGCTGTGCAAAGCATTTACATAGGCAGAAACGTGACCGTGATAGGCAACAGCGCCTTCAAGGACTGCGCAAGCCTCACGGAAGTGACTTTCGGCGAAAACGGCAGCAGCACGTTGTCTTTGTCGGCTTCGGCGTTTGAAAACTGCACTTCGCTTGCGAGTCTGGAACTTCCCCGCCGCGTCAGAGCGCCGCAAAAGACCTCGACCGACAGAAACGGAAACGTCACGGTGACGACGCTTTCCCCCGCAATCGGAAGCTACGCTTTTGCCGGCTGCACTTCGCTTGGTTCACTTACGTTTGCGGCAAGCGGGGCGGAGTGGATGACCGAGCCGCTGAATGTGGGAGCCTATGCGTTTAACGGCTGCACCTCTTTGAAATCGGTCGTTCTGCCCGATTACAACAGGAGCGGTTCGTCGGCTACTTATTACGCAATCGGAAGCTATGCCTTTGCAAACTGCACTTCGCTTGTCTCCTTTGAAAGGGAGGGCAGAGACCCGACTCAGGGATACCGCGGCGCGTACTACGACGTGGGCGGCTATGCGTTCTTCGGCTGCTCCGCGTTAAAAACCGTCAAGCTGCCCTCCAACTGTTATTTCGACGGCGAGTTTATTTTCGGCGGCACGGGCATTGAAGAAATCACTCTCAGTCTCAAAGGCGCCTACGGTTCTCCTTACTCCATGTTCGAGGGCTGCGCGCAGCTTGAAACGGTCGCGATTGAACACGACGCTTTGATATCCACCGTGCTTTACGACAGAATGTTTGCAAACTGCATCGCGCTTGAAAGCGTAACGGTGACAAACGAAAAGAACGGTGTGTCCACAATCAGAGAAAGCGCGTTTGTCAATTGCGCGTCTCTTGCCCGACTTAACCTTTCGGGCGGACTGAAAACCATTGAGGCAAACGCCTTTGAGGGGTGTACGAGTCTAGATTTCACAATCGGCGCAAGCGTGACGACAATCGGCGCAAACGCATTCAAGGGGTGGACGGACGCACAGACCATTACTTCGCTCATTGCCGCCGACAAAATACCTTCCGGCTGGCATTCCGATTGGAACAAGGACTGCAACGCGCTTATTGTGTGGCCTTAAACGATACGAAAGCCGCACGCCTTCGGTGCGGCACGTCTAAATTGCATTACTTAAATAAATCCGGTTTTGCAGTCAAGTCACCGAACCCTTCGGTTCGGTGACTTGACTGCGAAAGGGTTGAGTTTTACGCCGTTAAAACGGCGAAAGGAGAAAAAATGGATAACAGGCAACTGTTTGAACGGCACAGAAAACGGCTTGAAAAGGAAGCTTGGCTCAAATCCGTTCTGCTTTCCCTCGTCATAGGCTTTGCCGCCATGCTGGCGACAGCCGTTTTGACCTGGGTGTTTGAAAAAAACGGATTGTGGTTTTCTCTTTCGGCTCTCGTCGTTGTGACGGGAGGACTCACGCCGTTGTTTTATTTCAAACGCTTCCGTCCCGACGACAGGCAAATCGCGCGCCGTATAGACGGGCTGGGGCTTGAAGAACGCGTGATAACCATGACGGAGCTTGCAGACTCGAAGGAGTATATCGCCGTGCGTCAGCGCGCGGACGCGCAGGAAAAAATGAAAGCGTTGGACATAAAGCAAATCAGCCTGCACGTGTCCGCCGCGCTTATTGCGCTGGTGTGCGTTTTCGGAACGCTCGGACTTTCGCTTACCACGGTCAGCACGCTGAGCTATTACGGACTGCTGCCCACAATAGGTCAAATCATAGACACCACCCTGCCTCCCGAGCCTATTGTCGAATTTGAAGTAAACTATTACGTCGAAGACGGACAGGGCGGTATTATCGAGGGAGAAGAGTTCCAAATAGTCGCGCAGGGGGAGACAGGCTCTCTCGTGTACGCGGCAGCCGACGAGGGCTGGGCTTTTGCGGGCTGGTCGGACGGATATGCGGAGCCTTATCGACAGGAAGAGGACGTGCAGGGCAATATGGAAATTTTCGCTTTGTTCGAGCAGATGGGCGGAGCGGGCGACGGCGACGGCGAGCCTACCGACCAACCGCCCGACCAACCGGGCGAGCAGCAGGGCGACAACGGCGACGGGGACGATTCCAATCCCGTCGAGCAGGGCGGCGGCAAATACGAGCCCGCCAATCAGATTATTGACGAAGCGACTTATTATCGCGACGTATTCGGGCAGTATTACGACCTGATAGTGGAGTATCTGTCCTCGGGCGAAGAGCTGCCCGAAGATTTGCGCATAATTATCGAAGCGTATTTCAACATTCTTAAATAACCCATTCCCCAAAAAAATAAAACTTTAAAAATCAAAAGGACAAAAAAATGGTAACGGAAGCTAACATAGAAAAATTCAGCGTACAGTGCAAAAACATTTTCGAGCAGATAAAAAGAGACGTAATCGGTCAGCAGGACGTGGTCGAGGGCGCGGTCATTGCCATGATAGCGGGCGGAAACGTGCTGCTCGAAGGCGTGCCCGGCGTCGGCAAGACAAGATTGGTGAGAAGTCTCGGCCGCGTTTTCAATCTGCCCTTTTCAAGAATACAGTTTACGCCCGACCTTATGCCTGCGGACGTAACGGGCACCAACATAATAATCAAGGACGAAGCGGGCAATTCGCAGTTCAGCTTTCAGCCCGGTCCGATATTCAGCAACATAATTCTTGCGGACGAAATCAACAGAGCCACTCCCAAAACACAGTCCGCGCTGCTCGAAGCGATGCAGGAGCACACTGTTACCGTTATGGGCGTGTCGAGAAAGCTCAACGAGCCGTTCTTCGTGCTTGCGACGCAAAACCCCATAGAACAGGACGGAACCTATCCTCTGCCCGAAGCGCAGATGGACAGATTTATGTTCAAAATTATTGTCAACAACCCCAATATAGACGAGCTGATGCAGATAGTGGACATGACGCAGAAAACCATGGCGGAAGTGGCTGACGTGGCTTGCAGCGGCGAGGAGCTGTTGGAAATGAGAAAATCGGCAAACGCCATACCCGTGGCTGAGGAGGTCATGAGATACGCCATGGTGCTTGTGTCGGCAACGCATCCCGACAGCGACTGTTCGACCGAGGCGGCAAAAAAATATATCAGGCTCGGCGCAAGCCCCCGCGCGGGGCAGGCGTTGATTTCCGCCGCCAAGGTCAAGGCATTGATGAAGGGGCGTTTCAACGTGTCCTACGGCGACCTCAACGAGCTTGCCTTTCCCGTGCTGCGTCACAGGATAAAGATGAATTTCGAGGCGGTTGCGGAGCGCGTGAGTCAGGACGACGCCATAAGAATGATAATTGACGAATTGAATCACCGCAAAACTTTTAAAAGCGAGGCGGCGCAGACGACCTCGACCGATACGGACAAAGCGGTTGAATCCGCCGACGACAAGAGCAGACGCAAAAACGGGAGAAAATAATGAAGAGCGCTTACTTGAACGATGAGTTTTTCAGTCGTTTGGAGACGCTGGCATTGAATCTTCGCGCCGATTTAAACGGTTATTTCGGCGGAAAGCATTTTGTCCGCTCATACGGTCAGACGGTGGAGTTTGCGGATTATCGGGAATATCAGCTGGGCGACGATATACGTCGCATAGACTGGAACCTGTTCAGCAGATTTGAAAAATATTTTATCAGGCTTTTTACCGACGAGAGGCAGATGGACGTTCAGATATTTCTGGACTGCTCCGCGTCCATGGGCAAGGAAAACCGCGCAAAGGCGGAGTACGCCGTCAGCGTGGCTGCCGCGCTGGGCTTTTTGTCCGTTCACAATATGGACAAGGTATCCTTCAAGCTGATAAAGGAAGATGCCGTTGACGACCCTTTCGGCACGATAATAGGAAAAAACTCCTTTTTCAGAGCAATCAGCTTTTTGGAAAATCTGGATTTCTCCGACGACGCGAACATTTCGCAGGCGGTGTCGAGCTGCGCAAACACGGGCTCCAACAACGGATTGTCCGTAATCATTTCCGATTTTCTTACAAGAAAGGACTGGAAAAAAGCCGTTGATTACTTAACTTACAAAAAGCGGCAGGTGCTTGCGATACAGCTGCTTTCTCCCGAAGAGGAGGAGCCTACTTACAGCGGCAGGGTGAGTCTCATCGACGTGGAGTCGGGAGACCTTGCCGACCCGAGAAATATGAAACTGAGAATTACGCGCAGCCTGCAACTCGCTTATCAGGAGGCGTTGAAGGACATGAAGGCGGACATCAAATCTTTCTGTGCGTCGAGGGGAGCGGATTTTATTTCCGTCACCACCGACAAACCCGTTGAAAGAATGCTGTTCGGCGAGCTTTTGAAGGCAGGTATTATGGAATGAGTATTTTGTTACCCATGGGTTTGTTGGGATTGATTGGAATAGCCGTGCTTATTCTCATTTATATCCTCAAACCGAATTATCAGCAGAAGCTTGTTTCCAGCACGTATATCTGGGAACTGAGCCTTAAATATCGAAAGAAAAAAATTCCCGTCAGCCGCCTGCGCAATCTAATCATACTTATTTGTCAGCTGCTTATTATTGCCGCCTGCGCCATGATTCTGGCGCAGCCGGTAATCCGCGCGGAGGAAATGGAAAGCAACGAAAGGATTGCCGTCATCGACGCTTCGGCGGGTATGCTGGCAAGCGACGGCGCGGCTTTTCGCTTTGTGCGCGCGGTTGAGCAGGTAAAGGAGCTTGCGGAGGAAACCTTTTCGCAGTCGGGCATCATCACGGTTATTCTTGCGGACACGGAGGCGTCGTTTGTCGCGCGCAGAGCGGACGCGACCATGCGCGACGAGGTTTTGGCGCAGCTTGACGAGCTGGCGCGCTGCGAAAACGGCGTGCCCGTGCACTGCTCCTACGGAGTGGCGGATATAGACGCGGGCATGGAGCTTGCCGAACAGGTGCTCGAAGAAAATCCCTCCGCCGCCGTAAGGCTTTATACGGGAAAGGAATATATCGATTCGGGCATAGTGGACGTGATTGACATAGGTTCGGAAAACGAGTGGAACGCCGCGATTGTCGACGCCTCGGCGACGCTGGACGAAAATTTCTACACCTTTTCCGTAGACGTTGCGAGCTACGGAATAGGAGCCAATCTGCGCGTTAACTGCGAGGTTTACGGCGTGAACGGTCAGGACGTTACGGAAATGCTCAGCCTGCCCGCCCGCTGCGACGTAGGAGAAACAGTCACGGTAGAATTCAATTCTGACAGCGTGGACATGATGATTTATATGTTCGACTACGTGCGCGTGTATATAGAAGCGGTGGATACGGCGGGCGCGGTGCTCACCGATTCGTTCGTTTGGGACGACACGTTTTATCTGTACGGCGGCACGCCTCAGAAAATCAACGTTCAGTACGCAAGTCCCAAGCCCAATCCCTTTGTTAGCGGCATTCTGATAGGTCTGCGCGATTCGTTGTCTTCGCGCTGGGACATAGACCTGACGGAGGTCAGGGGGGAAAACGCCGTTCCGGAAATCGCGGGGTTCGACCTTTACATATTCGAGCATACCATGCCCGAAATTATGCCTACGGACGGAGTCGTGTTTCTGATAAATCCCGACGTATCGCCCGAGGGCGCGGGAATAACGCTTGCCGCCGGCGAAGTCACGGGTGATTTTACGCTTTCCGCAGGGGATGCTCATCCCATTACCGAAAGGGTGAACGCCTCGGACATAACTGTCAGCAAATACAAACAGGTTAAAATGGCGGACGGCTTCGAAACATTGCTTTATGTGGGAAACGACCCCGCTTTCATGGTAAAAAACGAGCCGGGAGTGAAAATCGCGCTGATGCCTTTCAGCTTGAACAGCTCCAATTTTTCCGTTCTGATGAGCTTTCCCGCCCTTATGTACAACATGATGAACTACTTTTTTCCGGCGACAATAACCGATTCGCAGGAGACGGGCAGCGCCGCCGAATATATCTTTGAGGTGAACGATACCGTTATTCTCAACGGCAGGGGAGTGCAGCTTACCGTGACGGATTCTGCGGGAGCGGAGACGGAGCTCGACATTTTTCCCGCGGCAATCGAGGCGCTTTGTCCCGGTACTTACACCGTTTCGCAGATTCCGTTGTCGGGTGTGGAGACAATCGAGCGCTTTTACGTAAGGATTGCTCCGTCGGAAAGCGATTTGGGGCTGGTGGTCGACGAGCTTTACAGTCCGTATGCGGAGCTGCCCGAAAGATTCAACGATTTCGACCTGCTGCTTTATTTTGCAATCGCGCTGGTTGCGCTCGAATTTATCGAGTGGATTCTGCAAACGCGCGAGCACTTTTAACGGAGGCAATGCGACATGACGAATTTTCAGATAGAATTTACCCACCCGTGGCTGTTGCTGTTGCTTGTTCCCGCGTTGTTTTTCGCGTTGTTCCCATATTTTCGGCTTTCCAAAAAGTATCGAAAGACACGGAACCGCATTACGTCGATAGTTTTGCATATGCTTGTCATGGCTTTGAGCATATCCGTGCTTTCGGGAATAAATTTCAAGTACGAGCTTCCCAATACGCGAAACGAGCTTATTCTGCTTGTGGACGGCTCGTTCAGCGGCAGCGAAACGGAGGAAGCGAAAAACAATTTCGTTCAGGCGGTTCTTAACGAATGCGAGCCTGAAATGCGCGTAGGCATTGTGACCTTCGGGTTTAATCAGGTTTACGCCGCGCCGCTGACGACGGACAAAAGCAGAGCTTACAAACAGTATCTCGAAGCGGAAAAGCCGGACGGCTCGGCTACCGACATAGCGTCGGCGCTGCAATACGCGGGCGGAATTTTTGAAAATCCCCAATCGGGCAAAATTGTCCTTTTGACGGACGGAGACGAAACCGACAGAAGCGCGTCTGCGGTTATACGGACAATAGCGGCTTCGGGAATCACGGTGGACACCGTGCATTTCCCCGCGGAGCGCAACGACAGCGAGGTTTTGATAACGGGCGTGACGCTGCCCGATTACAACGTGGTGGTGGAGGATTCCTTCAAAATAGGCCTTACTTTGCAAAGCTCTTTCGTCGGCGCCGCAAACGTAACCTTGCTTGACAACGGAGAGCCTGTGGGAGAGCCGCATGCAATCGAGCTGGTAAGCGGCACGCAGACGGTTGAGTTCGAGCACGTGTTTCACGAGCAGGGACTGCACGCGCTGAGCTTTGAAATCTCAAACGACAGGGATACCCTTACTCAAAACAATATATTCAACTCCTATATTTATTTGGAGGTTTTCGACGACCTGCTGATTATCGAGCGCAACGCCGACGAGTCCGCCGCCCTTGCGGAAATTCTCGGCGAACAGTTCAACGTCAGCGTGGTCAACGTGTTCAACGAGGAAGAAATGCCGACCGAGCTTGACGAGCTGAGGCAGTACGACGAAATCATACTCATGAACATTGCCAACGCGGATATGCCGGCAGGCTTTGACAGCATTCTGTATTCTTACGTAAACGAAATCGGCGGCGGTTTGTTCACCGTCGGCGGCAACAGGGAGGACGGAGAGGGCGGAACGGTTGCAAACACCTACGACAGGCAGGATATGGCGGGCACGCTTTATCAGCAGATGCTGCCCGTGCAGGCGATAGACTATACTCCTCCCGTCGGCGTGGTTATAATCATCGACCGCTCGGGCAGCATGGATATGCGGGTAGAAGGCAGCGGCGGAAAAACCAAGCTAGATTTGGCAAAGGAAGGCGCAATGAGCAGTCTGCTGTCTCTGACCGAAAGAGATTATTGCAGCGTCATGACGCTTGAAGACGACTACAACGAGGATTTGGAGATGACTCCGCTTCCGCAGAGAGCCAAAATAGAAGCCGCGATAGAAAAAATAGAAATCGGCGGCGGCACGATTTTCACGGGAGCATTGGAGCGCGCGGGAGCGGCGCTGAGAGGACTTCGCAGCGTGGAAAGGAGGCATATAATTCTCGTCACGGACGGCGAACCCGGCGACAGCTTCTGGACCGACCCGATAAATCAGGTGGGCGGCTACGGCGGCGCGATAAAAAACAACGCTCTTTCGGGAATCACTCTCTCCATCGTGGCAATCGGCGTCGATTCAAAAGCGGCGCAGACCATGAAGGAGGCGACCGAGCTTGGCGGCGGCGAGTTTTACAACGTCTGGGACGCTACCACTCTTCCCGGCATCATGCGCGAGGATATGGACATTCCGCAGATAATCGCTTACAATCCCGAGCCTTTCACCCCCAAGGTGCGCGACCACAATTCGGTGCTCAACGGCGTGGACGAGAGTCTTTTGCCCGAGCTTGGCGGTTTTTACGGCACAAAAGTTAAAAGCGGCGCAAGCGTGCCTCTTATGGCGGAGTATGTTCCCGTGCTGGCGCAGTGGAAGTTCGGCAACGGAATGGTGGCAAGCTTCATGTGCGACTTAAACGGCACGTGGTCGTCGGAGTTTCTGGAAAGCGAAACGGGGCGCAAAATACTCAACAATCTGGTAAACTGCCTGTTCCCCGTGAAAAATATAAAGCCGGGCGCCATTGACACGCGTATGACGGAGGAAAATTATATTACGTCTTTGAGCGTTTACGCTTCGTTGGAGGAAAACGAAACTCTTGAAATAACCGTAACCGAGCAGACGGGTACGGCGCAGCCCTCCGTTCAGAAATTTACTCCGACGGTCACCGACGGTTTCGGCAAGGTGGAGTTTGTGATAACCAATCCCGGCGTGCACGAAATCGCCGTGCAAATAAAAAACGCCGACGGCTCGGTTGCGGAAAGCTACACAACCTACAAGAGCTTTTCTTACTCTCAGGAGTACAACGTGTTCACCGACGACGAGGAAAACGCGCGGCTGTTGGAGCTTATTGCGGCGCGCGGCGACGGCGCGGTCGTGTCTTCCGCCCAACCGTGGAAAATTTTTGACGACTTTCAACATACGCTTGAACACGAGTTCGACCCGAGATGGGCGTTCATAATTGCCGCTCTGGCGTTGTTCCTTCTGGATATAGCGGTAAGAAAATTCAAGTTCAAATGGCTGCACGAAATCGTAAGAGACCGAAAGCTCAAAAAGGAGCTGGGTCAAAACAAAAAGTAGGCTCCAAGGAGGAAAAAATTGAGAAAATTCTTTAAACTTACCGTTACATTTACGTTGTTTCTCTTAACTCTTCTTGTTTTGACGGCTTGCGATTTTACGCCGAGACTGATTGCTCCTACGGGGCTTTCGGTAAACGAGAACACTCTTGCGCTCGGCTGGTACAAAATCGGCGGCGCAACGAGGTATACGGTGGAAATAAACGGCGTCGAATATCCCGTCGTCGAAAATTCTTATCCGTTGGCAAATCTCGAAGCGGGCGAGTATCGAATCCGCGTCAAAGCAATGGGCGACGAGGAAAATTTTCGGGATTCCGATTGGTCGGAGCCGCTTGACTTTGTCAGGGAGCAAGAGTCCGGTTTGACCTACCGACTGATTGACGCAAACACGGCTTACGAGGTCACGGGCATAGGCTCGGCGTCGGGCAATGTGCAAATCGACAGTGTTTTTCGCGGCAAGCCGGTAACAAGCATAGGCGACGGCGCGTTTGCCAACAACAGCCGCCTCACGGGGGTGATTGTGCCGGAGGGCGTCACGACAATCGGCAGGCGCGCGTTTTACAACTGCGCTTATCTCACGGAAGTGGCGTTGCCTCAAAGCGTAACGGGCATAGGCGAATACGCTTTTCAGAGCTGCCGCCGTCTGGAAAAAATTAATCTTCCGACAGAACTTAAAGAAATCCCCGCTTACGCCTTTTCCTATTGCCGCGCGCTTACGGAAATCAAAATCCCCGACGGAGTAGAGAGCATAGGCGAATATGCGTTTGCCAACTGCGAGGCGTTAATCTCCGTTTCCGTTCCCGACAGCGTAAGGACAATCGGCGCATACGCGTTTACCGTCTGCACGTCGGCAAAGACAATCGAGCTGGGCGCGGAGCTTTCCGCAATAGGCGAATATTCCTTTTATCGCTGCTCGTCGGTAAAAAGCGTCGTGTTGGGCGAAAAATTGAAGGACGTGGGAGCGTATGCTTTTTCGGCGTGCTCGTCGCTTGAAGCGATAGAAATTCTCGGAACGGAGGTGTCAATCGGCGAATCGGCTTTTTACAACTGCACGCTTCTTTCGCGGGCGGACATAAAGGGCGATGTGCTTTCCGTCGGCGAGTATGCTTTTGCCGGCACCGCGTTCTGGACGGAGACCGACCCGCTCGTGTATGTTGACAATTGGCTGGTGGGCGTAAACAATATTGAGGTTGAAAGCGTTTCTCTGCGGCAGGATACAATCGGCATAGGCGCGAGAGCGTTTGCGGGCTGCGAGCAGTTGAGAGACATATTGATACCGTCAAGCGTCAAATCCGTAGGCGAGCGCGCTTTTTACAAGTGCACGGGGCTGCGCGCGGTAGTGTTCGGCAACGGCGGAGTGGAAAGCATAGGGGAATATGCCTTTGCGGGCTGCACCGCGCTTCAAAGCTTTCAGCTGGGAGACAGTCTTAAAAATATCGACGGCTATGCGTTTTACGGCTGCACTTCCGTTACCTCAACCACATTTATCGGCGGGCTTCCCGCGTCGCTTGAAAGAATCGGCGTCTACGCTTTTTACGGCACGGGCGTGTGGAACAGAACAAGCGGCGTGGTGTATGTGGGCGACTGGGCTGTGGGCGTCAACGGCTCGGAGATGTACGTGACGCTGGACGCAAAGACGCGGGGGATAGCGGACTACGCGTTCTACGGCGCGACAGTGCTCGAAGTGAACATTCCGCAGACTGTGGAAATAATCGGCCGCGCCGCGTTTTACAACTGTATGTTTTTGCTGGAAGCGACCTTGCCTTCCTCAATAGAAAGCATAAACGACTATATGTTTTACGGTTGTATGTTTTTAAGCAGCGTCACCATTCCCGAAGGGATTACGGAAATCGGCCGCTCGGCGTTTTACGGCTGTCCGAGCTTGTCAAGCATAGTTATTCCCGACAGTGTGAGCAAGATATCGGATTTTGCGTTTTACGGCAGCGGTCTGCGTTCCGTCGAAATCGGCGGCGGCGTGAGAGAGCTCGGCGAAAACATTTTCAGCGGCTGCGTCAACCTTCAAACCGTAACAATAAAAGACGGGCTTTTGACTTTGGGGACGCGTATGTTTTATCGCTGCGAGTCCTTGAAAGAGGTGGTTTTCGGCAACAGTCTGACAACTGTCGGCAATTACGCCTTTTACGGCTGCAAATCGCTTGACAACGTCACTCTTCCGTCTTCGGTGGAAAGAATAGGCAATTACGCCTTTTACGGCTGTTCGTCGCTTAAAACGCTCGTCCTCAACGAGGGGCTTAAACAGATAGGAACAAGCGCGTTTCTCGACTGCAATTCAATCGAAACTATCGTTTTGCCTTCAACGGTGACGGATATAGGCAATTACGCTTTCAGAGGCTGCTCGTCACTTTCGGGCATAACGCTGAGTTTAAGCGTAACGACGTTGGGCAACCACGTGTTTTACGGCTGCAACACGCTCACGATTTACTGCGAGAGCAAGGCGGCGGGCGAAAATTGGGGAGCGCGTTGGAATTCGGGCTATCGTCCGGTAGTGTACGGCTGCGTTCTTTCATCAGACAAGTCTTTCGTGCAAGCCGTTGAAAAAAGCGCGGTGGAAAATTATCGGCTTGTTGACGGCGAACCGGTAAACACCGTTACCGCGCCCGTGCGCAGAGGGTATGAGTTTGTCGGTTGGACGACGACTGCGGGAGGAACGACGGCGGAGTACGCGGCGGAAAATTTTTGCGACGCGCCCGACGGCACGACGCTTTACGCCGTGTGGCAGGAAAAGTCCGAGCCTCAGCCTCCTCTTGACGAGCAAGAAGAAAACTGATTTTTTCGGCATTTAAAAGCCCCCTTGAAAAGCGAGGGGGCTTTGATGTTATATATATTAGTTAGACTGCTTTTTTTCGGCGTGGCTTTGTTGTTTTTTCAAGCCGCCTTTTGCTTCGCGCGTTTGTTTTCTGTTTCAATTATATATAATTGTTAAATCTCCGAGCGCGGCAATTCTTTCATTTGAAAATTTTGTCCGCGTCGTCGAAAGGAGTTTGGTCGTCCTTGAAATACGTCCTTCCCGCTCCGAAGTAGCCGACAAAGCTGCCTTTTTCTCCCTCGTCGTCGGAATGCGCGCAGCTCATTTTATACACCGTTAAGCCGCTTATTTCAATCGGAGCGGCATCTATTGTCAGCAGCGCTTTTTCATTGAAAAGCGAGTTGTCTCCGCTTCGGCGTTGGTGGTACAAAATGTAGTCCGAGTTGATTGTTTCTATGGATTCGCCAAGACGGAAATGCAGCCAATGTCCCGTTTCCAGCAGTGCGACGAGGTCGGCTTCCGTGGGTTGGGTTTTGAATATCGCCGAGTCGATTATGTCTATATTTGTTTTGCTGCCTGCCTGATACACTCTCGAATACATACGCGTAAAAATAAATTTACTTTCAGGATCGGTCTCGTACGTCGACGGCTGTCTGATGAAAATTTCCGTTTCGGTATCGGTATTGGCTTTGGTGAATTCGACGGAGGTGTCGAGAGCGTATTCGAGTTGGTTGCCCGTTGAGCCGATAAAGTGGATGTGGGAACAGGTGTCGGCGGGAAACCATATTTGCGTGGCTTTCGTGCTTATTTTCAGTCCCGAAAAGGTATCGGCTGCGCTCGTGTCCAGCTTGCCGTCCTCCGTCAGCTTGGGAGTGATTGTGAGATTGCTTATATCAATGGAGACGCATTCGGGAGCTAGACTGCCCATGCTTCCCCAATTGTAAAAATTGAGGCTGTAATCGTCGAAAACAAGCGTTTTGTCCTCGCCGAGGTTGGGCAGCACTATGCGCAGGGAAATGCCGCCGTCGGTTATGGTTTGTCCGTCAACCGTTATGGTTGTGCCGTCGGTGAAGGTAGCGGCAGTTTCTCTTGATTTCTTACCGGTCGCGGAGTCGTAAACGGGTATATTTTCAACCGTGTAGGATGGAAATTCGTACGCGCCGCCCAAAATGGCGTAATACATGAAGTCAAATGCCTGCGCCGTAAATTCGGTTATAAAAAAATTTGAAAAATCAAGTATTATTATCAGATTGTTGAGGTATTCGCACAGTGAGTTTTCGTATTTGGCATAGTGAAGAATACCGTTTGTTCTCAGACTTTCGTTTATTTTTTCGTTTCCGCCGCTGGGATATGCACCCGAAACGGAAAGTCCGCCGTCGGTGATTTTCACGTCGAAGCCGCAGCCGCGGTCGTTTCTGTTTTCGCCCGCCAAAATTTTGCTTTGTTCTTCAAGAGAGGCTTGGTCGTGGTCGGGGACGGGCGTGACGTCGGGTTCCTCCGCAGAAGCGAAAGAGAGCGCGCCCTCTCCCGAGATACCCGTCGAGGGCGACGCAAGCAGCGCGAGGGGCGCGACGACTGCTGAAAGGAGCAAGGCGGCGAGCAGCAAAGCGCCCGCTATCCTTACCCTGCGGTTAAGCGTCTGTTTTTTCACCTTCGTCCTCCTTTGAATCCAACGGGACGTTTTGCGTGTTTTTCCCGTTCGCCGAGCTGAACGAAAACGCGCCCGTAGCTTTAATCTGTCTGTACACCTTGGCGACGCGCCCGATTTTTCTTCCGTTGTTCAAACTGCGGAGAGCCTTTTCCGACTCCGCCGCCTTTTTCGCGTCGCCTTCCGCCGTGCGGGATTTTTTGTTTGTAGAAAAAGCTTTATTTTCAACGCGCCTAATCAAACCGTCGGCAAGCAGCTGTTCAAAGCTCCTTGACGGGGGCGCAAAGTCCTGCGGGACCTTTTCGATTATTGTCAGAGAATGGGTTTGCGCCAAAAGCTTTATCAGCTCCGACGCGAATTTTACGCCGCGCTCGCTGTTTACGCGAAACAGAGAGGGCACGCCTCGATAAAATTTGCCGCGCTCGGAAACGTCGCAGATAAAATATTTGGCTTCCGTCGTCTGCGGCTCGATTGCAAGGCAGAGCAAAATCTTTCTGCCTCTTACGTTCAGCTTTGCGAGGAGCTTTCTGCCCTTTCTGAACGTTTCGCATCGTTTGCTTATGCGCGCTTTGACTCCCGAAAGGGAAAGCAAAGCGTTTTTTATTGCGGAGTAGCGTCTTTTTACGTCGTCGTCCGCCAAAATCAGCCTTGCGCCGAATGTTTTTACAAAATATTCCTGTTTGTCCGTTAAAAAGAACGGAGGCTTCTGCGCGGCGGTTTCCGTTTTTTTATCCGTCGCGTCGTCAAAAGCAATTGCCGCCGAGCTGAGAGCGTCGTCAACCGTCGTCGCAGTCCGTTTGGTCGTGTTGCCGCCGCCCTGCGTTTCCGCAGCCGCGTCGCGCGCGGTGAACAGAATGACAAGCTCCCAGACCAGATAAATCGTCATAGCCGCGCACGGGCAGATAATCAGACTGATTATTCCCGCTTTGGAGCCGACAAAGCCCACGGTTTTGTTGAGGAACGCGGGCAGGGGAGTGGCTTTGCCCAGCACAAAATCCTGCGGTACGTAATAACCGTCGTCGAATACGTTGCTCGTGCCCTTTGTCAGATAAGTTCTTCTTCCCTCTGCGTCGGTTGAAACGGCGACGACCTCGTGCACCCAAACGGGACAGTCCTTTACAAGCTCCGCGTTAAAAGCGTTTTTGTATTGGGCTACCGCGCGATAAAAAACAATCACGTCGCCGACGTCGTATTGGTCTTCCCGATTGACGAAAACGACGTCGCCGACATAAAGTTCGCTTGCTTCCATGCTTTTTGACCTGATTACGCCAAACCTCAGTCCCGCAACGCCGTTTTCGCGCTGTGCGAGGGTGGACACGGTCATAAACAGGGAAAAAAGCAAAACAAGCGCAAACAGGACGTCGAGGACGACGCCGAGAGATTTTTCAATTTTTTCGCTTTTGAAAATACTCATGGTTTGCCTCCCGTTTGCGCTTGCGCTCGGTTAAGTGATTGCGAAATTAATCTTGCGTCTGCGTCAGATTCAGCGAAAAAGTCAGATTGTCGGTAAAGGCTTTTGCGGGAGCGCTGTCTTTGACGGAAACCGTGATTGTGTAAACCACGGGCGTGCCCTGCATGACGACCTCTGTTGCTTGGGCGGCTTCTTCTCCTACCTTGATTTTGACTTCAAAATTGCTTTCTGCGGACACGGTTGCCGTGAGCTTGGAATCTATGGTTATATCGGAGCCGGCGGCAAAGGTGTTGGTTACCGTCACGGTGAAAACCCACGTGTCAGTCGTTTTGTTTGCTTCCGTAAACGTGAAGGTCACGCTGTGGCTTTCGGCTGTTGTCGTTTCGTCAAAGCTGTAAGACTCCTGACCGAAGTTCACCTGCTTGGTGCCGCCCGCGTCCGCAAAAGCTACCGTTGCGTTGACGTCGGTCGGGTTGAAGGTTAGCGTGCCCGTCGAGCTTAACGTGACGCTTGACGCCGCCCAGATGCCCACGCACATAACGGCGAGCACAAGCGCAAGCGAAACGATGGTTGAAAAAATCCTTACTTTTCTTCTCATAAAAAGGTCTCCTTTTTGTATTTATATCGCGTCGTCGCATACCCTTTCGGGAAAAGGGTATGCGACGATTTAATATCCGACATTTTGTTTTCCGAACGGGGAAATCTTTCGGCAATACCGTTTGTGTGTAAAATTATAACATAGGTGCCCCCCCCCCGTCAAATGTTTGAATGATAAATTTTTGTACTACAGTTTTGCAATCGATAAATTCAATGTAAGAATATAAAAAAATATTCCTGTTTTTTTGCGAGCTTTTGTCTTAAATCGTTGAATGTTGGAGATTTCTTTTTAAAACAAAAAAAGCCCGTCGAAAACGGGCTTTCATTCATATTCCGACCGCCGCGGGCGCGGCGTAATTCAAAGCGTAAATTATTTGTAAAGAGACGTAGATTTTCTATGCTGAAAACTCGGCAAACTCGGCAGGCAGCGAGTTTACGCTTATCACCTTTCTCAGCGTTTTGGAAACCGCCGTCATATGGCGGTAAAGCTTGTCAAGCTCCGCTTCGTTCAGATGCTCCACAAGCTTGCCTATCAGGATTTGCATGGTCGCGTTGTTTTTGCCGATAAAATTTTTGCCGCTTTCGGTGATTTTCAAAATTACGACTTTTCTGTCAGAGGGCAATTTGGAGCGCAGAACAAGTCCGCCTTTTACCAGCCGTTCGACGATTCTTCCTATCTGATAGGGGGGCGCGTCGATTTTTTCCGCAACGTCCTGCATTTTTATAGGAGAGTTTTCGTCCACAATCGCCAAAACCTCGTTGTCGGCTATGTTCTGTTTTGTTTTGTTGGCGGTTTTTCCCATGAAAACGGGCAGAATCAGGCGGGTGTTGAGCAGTCGGGATTCTGCGTTGATTTGCTCTTTAAGCTGTCTGCACAGAGCGAAAAAATCGTATTCTCCTTTTTTTTCGGCGGGCAGCGGCTTTTTTTCAAACGCCGCAAGTATATAGTCGTAAATATTTGTAAGGTTAAGCAGCTCTTTCTCCGAAAGCGAAGCGCGCAGCAGCTCGTGAAAAGCAACGTCGCCGGAGTTCTTCATTTTGTCCATAAATTCGTTGCCGCTCTCCGACAGCCTGACGAAATTTGTTCGGCGGTTGTTATCCTTCTGATAGCGTTCAACGAGGTTGTTCTGTTCGAGCTGCGAAATAAGCAGGCTAAGATAGGGCAGAGTGAATCCCATGGTCTTGGCAAGCTCGCTTATACAGATATCTCGCGCGTTGTCTATGGTTTGCAGAACGCTGTATTTGAGGTTGTTGAAAACGGAGGACACGTCGAAAAGGGATTTGTCGCCGTTTAGCAGCTTTTTCGTGCGGGCGTGATGAATTTCAGCCAGCTCGTTTATCAGTTCGGTGCGTTCAAGCAGAGTGTACTGCAAATTTTTCAATGTTTCGGAAGAATACATGCCGGGTTGGTTTCCTTTTGTCACTGTTTATCAGTATATATATTTTGAATATATTTGTCAATTATTACTTTAAACAAAAAGTTAAATTTTGATAATATTAAATTGTGTTTGGACATGAATTTTAAGTTCCAACGGAAAAAATCCGATTTTTAAAATGTTTGGCATGCATTTAAAAGCGTTGTGCTCTGTGCGGAACATCTCTGTGCGGCAAGGATTTTTTTCACAAAGAAAATGACGCTATTGCATTGACAAAACAGTTAATAAATGCTAATATTAAAAAGCGATATCACAAAACGCAAAAATTTTCGACGTTTAAAGAACGAAAAAAGGAGAAAGGAGATGAAAAAGAGAAAGGCATTGTTATGGCTGACAGCGCTTGCGGCGTTTTTGGTCGTAGTATTGGCAGGATGCGGAAACGGATACAAAGTGACGTTTGCCGCGGGAGAAAACGGCACGCTTGCGGCTGTTTCAAACGGCGAAGCGATAGAAAGCGGAAGCAAAGTGGGAGCAGGCGAAGCAATAGAGTTTGAAGCGACGCCCGCGTCGGGATACGCGGTAGGAGTGTGGACGGTGAACGGAAAGACGCAGACGGAGGGACTCGACGAAACAGGGACAAAGCTCACGCTCAAAGCGGACAAAGAGCTTGAAGTGAGCGTTACGTTCAGACGGGTTTATTCGGTGACGTGGGAGCTTGACGGAGGACGCTGGCCGGAGGGCTTTTCTCCCGTGACTAACGTAGCCGACGGCGACAAGCTGTATCCGCCTGCGGTGCAGAACAATCCCGTAAAGGACGGTTATACCTTCCTTGGCTGGTATACTAGTGCGAACGGAAACGAGAAATTCAATTTCACTCCGCCGATGTACGAATCTCAGATTGTTTACGCGAAATGGGAACTTGCCGTAGTCAGGCACGAGGTTGTGTTTACCTGCGGCGACAACGGCAGGATAGAACTCTCGGTAGGTGTCGAGGATTTCATCACCAGCCCCGCTCGTATACCCGAACACAGCGCCGTGGTTGTTCACGTTATTCCCGATTCGGGATATCATGTGAGTAAGCTTACGGTGGACGGCGTCGAAACCGAGCTTTTGGCAGACAATACGTATATAATTGAAAGTCTCGACGCCAAGACGGAGCTTTACGCCGAATTTTACTTTGAATACGATTGGTCTCTTGCGCCCGCAGACGCGGCGAACGTGATACGTGACCTTATGCTGACGGTGGGAGAATACGAAATCGGCGGCAATGCTTTCCATGCCGGCGAAGTTACCGAGGATTCGCTGACGGGCGCCGCAACTTTCACCGCGGGCAGCTTTGCTTTCGGCAATCAGATAGACAAGTACGGAGTGTCGGGCGGATTCAGAGTCACCGTCTATCAGAACGAAACCGACGCTTTGACCATTTGGGGCAACGACGGTTTGCCGGACGCGGAGCTTTACAGAAATATTATCATACAGGGCACGCCGCATGGAATATGGGTGGTAAAAACCCTGATAAATCTCGGTTCGCCCGCAAGAATGGGGCATTTATCGGGACAGAATATAGTGATGGACGAACCCTACAAGACTCAAAGCCTGGAAATAGAAGCGGAAGTCGCACGGCACGGTTTCAGGACTGCCGTCAGCGGCATTTCGGTTATGCTTTGCAGCATGGACGACACTGTATACGGCACGCATATCTTTATTGAACAGAATCAGGGCAGCGCAGGCATAACCATAGCAAGGTTTTCAGCAAGAGTTTTTGCAGACGAGGCATGGGCGGAAGCGGCGCTTGGCTCCGTTTCTCTCAATGATACGCCCTACTTTGACGCGATAGGAAACGTTATGTTGACGTCAAACTCTCCCGTGCTTAAAGATACAATCGCGGACTTTCTCAACGGCACGCCGAGAGAACCCACTCCCGACCTTGAAGACGAAGACAATTTCATCGACAAGGATTTCCTCGACATGATGGTGGAAAAATACAATTGGGATACCGCGCTCCACGATACTCTGGAAAATATAGCCGTTCACGTATACATAGCGCGCGATTTTTCGGTGTTTGTGGGGCAGCCTACCTCATGGCACGGATTCCCCAACGAGCAGGCGACCGCCGTGCTCTTTTCAACGGAGGAGGGTGCAACGGAGTTTTTTGAATCGGGGCGGCATATAAATTCCGAGATAAGACCGGATGAAGAAATAGAGAACAGGCGCGTGCGCATAGGCAATCTCGTGGTTTACGGCGAAGAAACACCCTTCTATGCGTTGCTCAACATATTGCAGTGGGAGGGATATATCTCGCTTGACGAATATACGGTCGATTATTCCGTTTCCGGACAAAACGGAGAAATGTTTGCCAGCTTTGCCGAAATGGTTTACACCTTCGACAAGCCTATGGCGGACAAGGACGGCAATTTGTTTTTCCCCGACCCTATCGTTTTCAACAGGTTTGAAAGCGGCACAAAAATAGTCGACGGTTCGGTAATAGAGCTTTCCTTCAAGCCTGCCGAAGGCTATTTTGTGGACGAATTGACGATAAACGGTTTAAAGGTTGACGTGGTGGGCAATTCTTACAGATTTGCCGTGACGGAGGACGTTGAAATAAGCGTAAAATTCGGCACTTCGGCAAACTTCGGAGCCGTTGTGAACGACAACCTGACCACGGCGACGGTGGTGGATATGGGCGACGGCTGGGAATACTCCGCCGGCTGGGCGAACAACAACGAATGGCAGACGGAAACCGTTTTTACCGGATTGCTGAAAAGCAACGTATATGTCTTTTATGCCCGCAAAAACGGTGAGGAAACCCGTTCCTTTACCGTCAAAAAAATTGCCGACGAAGAACTGTTCGGTTTTGAAGACTGGTTTGCAAACGGAGTGCTCGGTTTTTCCGAGGCTTATTCCGAAGCAGGTATACAGGTGTTGTATATACCCGACAAAATCGGAGAAACCGACATCACGAGAACAAGCGGCTTTTCGGGCAGTTCGCTGGTCACCATAGTTGTCGCCGACGGTATAATCGAGCTTAATTATTTCGATTATTCCGCCGCTTTGGAAAATATAATTTTCCAAGAAAACAGCAAATGCACGCTCATAGGCGGTTTTAACGGCACTGCGGTCAGAGCAATAAATTTCCCCCGAGCGCTTGTAAGCATTGAAGCCAATGCGTTCAAGGATACGCCGCTCCAAGGCGCGCTTGTTATTCCCGAAGGTGTAACCGCAGTCAAAAGCAGCGCTTTCAAGGGGACTGCAATCACGTCGGTTACGCTTCCCTCAACGCTTTCCGAGCTTGGAGGAAACGTGTTTGAAAACTGCGCTCGGCTTTCAAGCGCAATCTTTGCAAAGGAAAATACGTCGCTTACGACCATTCCCAACAAGCTTTTTGCAGGCACGGCGTTGACTTCGATAACTTTGCCCCGCGGCATAAACTTTATCGGTTCAGACAATCCTTTCGGAAGCGTTATGGAAACCTTTGCGGTAGAGGAGGGCGAATCCGAAGCCTTTGTTTCCGTGCGGGAGGGAATCCTGTATTACAAGGAAGCGGGCGGATTGGTAATGGCGGCAATACCCGCAAATTATTCCTTTGAGAACAACAGCTTCACCGTGCCCGACGGCGTGTACAAAATCAGCGGAAATCTGTTCAAAAATTCCGGCATAACGCAGGTGACTTTGTCCGAAGACGTAACAGAACTTATGACAGACGCTTTCAACGGTGTGACCACACTGACGGCGGTATATTTTGCGGAAAACGGAAATCTTACGGTTATCGGCAGCAATGCATTTAAAAATACATCGCTTGAAAGTGCGGAAATTCCCAACACGGTGAAAACATTGGGCTCCAACGCGTTTGACGGGGTGACGACCTTAAAATCACTGACCTTTGAAGAGGGCGGCGAACAGACTCTCAACGTCAAGGGGCAGGTGATTAAGGGCACGTCGCTGACAAGTCTTGCTTTCCCCGCAAGAAGTCTCACTTTCGACGGAAAAACCTTTGAAAACGTGGCTACGCTTGAAACTGTCACTTTTGCCGACTCGACAAACGAGCTTGTGCTCAACGAATCGGTGTTCAAGGGTACGGCAGTTTCCTCGCTGAATTTCGGCAACCGTCTTATCACATTCAAAAAAGCCGCGCTTAACAAGCTTGCAACTCTGACGTCCGTTATTTTCGGCGAAAACGCGATAATAAAGCAGGCTGAGGACGAAGCTTTTACCGGCACCTCCCTGACTACTGTACAAATCCCCGCCGTTGAAAACGTATCCAAATTCGGCAACGGCGTATTCGGCGGTATAAGCACGCTTGAAAGCTTTACGCTTGCCGGAAACAATACTGTTCATGAAGTTGTAGACGGCGTGCTCTATCTTAAAGACGGCGAAAATTTAATTCTGATTCAGGTACCCGCAGGAAAATTCGACGCACAGGATACTTTCGTCCTGCCCGACAATGTCGTGACAATCAAGACATACGCTTTCGAGGGGGTGACGGTGGACACGGTTTATACGTCGGCGGACAGTATTCTGGCAACTCTTGAAAAGGATTGCTTCGGTTATTACGTAGCGACGCTGTCCTGCAAAGTCAAAACATTGGTGCTTCCCGCAACCGTTTCAAAGTTTGACGCCAAGGCGGTGGAAAACTGCACGCAGCTTTCCGCAATCAACTACCGCGGCACGGGTATTCAATGGGGAAAGGTGGTTGCAGACAACAATCTTTCTTTGCCCGACAGCATAACGGTTACGCCGAATTTCGTTGATGCTGCCTGATGTATCAATCGAAACGTTTTGTTATATATCTCCGAAAAAACCCGCAGACAAATTGTCTGCGGGTTTTTTCTTTCTCCGACCGCCGCGGACGATTTAACTGATATATATTATTATAGATAGGGATTTCGGGCGGATATTTTTTTAAGACTTTGCCCGACGTTGAAAAAGCCTTTCCACGGGTCGGGCGCTTTGAGCCTTTGCAAGGCGTCAAAAACCGTCACTCCCGACGGAAGCACGCTGTCAAGCTCCTTCCAGGCAATGGGCATGGATACCCTTGCTCCCGCCCGCGCGCGCAGCGAGTAGGGGGCGACGCCGGTGGAGCCGCGGCCGTTTCTTGCCCAGTCAATAAAAATTTTTCCCTTTCGTTTTTCCTTGCGTATGTTGGAGGTGTATCTGTCGGGCCATTTTTTTTCGGCGGTCTCGGCGACGCGTCTCGCAAACTCGGAGGCGGTTTCCCAGTCCGCTTCGGGGAGCAAGGGCACGACAATGTGATAGCCCTTGCCGCCGCTTACTTTGAGAAAGGATTTTAAGCCGAGCGCGTCAAGCACCTTTTTTACGTCGCGCGCGCCCTGCCTGACCTTTTCCGCGGGAAGTCCCTCGCCGGGGTCCAAATCAAAAACAAGCATATCGGGCTTTTCCAAATCCGAAACCCGACTTCCCCACACGTGAAACTCCACCGTGCCCAGCTGCACTTCGGAAATCAAGCCGATTTCGTTTTTCAGATAAAAATATTCCGACGCTTTGCCGTCCGAGCTTTTGATTGTTGCAGTTCCCGTTCCGCGTACGTCGGAGGTCGGGTGTTTTTTGAAAAAGCAGGCGTCGGAAACGCCGCCGTGGCAGCGCACCACGCTGACAATTCGTCCTCCCGCGTATTTCAGCATTCTTTCCGCCGCTGCGGCGTAGTACTCCGCCACCTCTTTTTTTGTCAGAGGAGGTGAGGCGAAAACAAGTCTTTGAGGGTTGCTGATTTTTACTCCGAGCACCGAGTCCTTGTCCGACTTGGACGTTTTTTTTGCGCCGCCGTCGGTTTGCGCTAAGGTGCGGGCGGTTTCCCGCACGACCGAACGCGCTTCCTTGTCGGCGCGCAGTCCCTTGTAGCTCGCCTGACGCAGTACGTTTTCGTCCGTCCACTCCGCAAACTGAATTTCCGCGACGGCGCGCGGTTTGAGCCAAAAAATGTGCTCTCCTTTTGTGTCGGGCGGCTGCGAAAAGGGGCATTTGTCGGTTTTAAGCGCTCGGAAAATTTCGAGCAGTCTCCGCGCCTCCGCCGCGCCGAAGCCTGTTCCCGCACGTCCCGCATATACAAAGCTGCCGTCCTCGAAGTATCCCAAAAGAAGCGCACTCACTCCGTCGGACCTTTTTGCGGTGCGAGTGAAGCCGCCTATTACAAATTCCTGTCGGTTGTAGCATTTGATTTTTATCCAGTCGCCGTTGCGGCTGCCCGAATAGGGGGAGTCGGCGCGTTTGCCGACAATTCCCTCCAATCCAAGCTTTCGGGCTGCGGCAAAGCACTCCTCCCCTTTGCCCTCGACGTGGGCGGAATATCGGATTGCGTCGTTGCCGTCGCCAATCAGCGTTTTCAGCCTTTTTTTTCTTTCTTCGAGAGGAAGTTCGCGTAGGTCTTTGCCGTCGAGTGACAAAAGGTCAAACACCATGTAAACGGGTTTTCTCCCGTCTTTGAGTCTTAAATGGTTTTGCAGCGCCTGAAAATCGCTTCTGCCCTCGTCGTCGGAGATAATCGCTTCGCCGTCAAGCACGAGCGCGCGCCCGTTTGACAGCCTTCCGATTGCCTGCGCCAATTCGGGCAGCTTGTCCGAAAAGTCTTTTCCGTTGCGCGTCAAAAGCCGTACCCCGTCCTTTTGCGAATACGCCGCGATACGGTAGCCGTCGTATTTTATTTCGTAAACCCAGCCTTTTTCCGACGGCGGCGCGGCAACCTGTCGGCACAGCATGACGGGGGCGCGGTTAAAGGGAATTTCAGCTGCCGCCACAGCGGCTTTTTCCGCAATTTTTTTGGCAGAAAGCCCGCTTTTGACGCTTCTTTCTCTGCCTGTCAAGCCGCTTGTGTCCTTGGCAAAGGAGTCTTTTTCCTTGAACAGCAGCCAGTTCTCCTTTTCGTCTTCGGCTTTGTCTTTGTCGTTAAGCCGTACAAGCGCCCAGCCTCCCTTTAATCTTTTTCCGTCAAGTCGCAATTTGAGAGAGCCTTTTTCAAGTCCCCGCGCAAAATCCTCCGTCTCCGTCCAGTATCCTTTGTCCCACAGCAAAACAGTGCCGCCGCCGTATTCGCCTTTGGGGATGACTCCCTCGAAGTCGGCGTAATCCAACGGGTGCTCCTCGACGCGCACGGCAAGACGCTTGTCCTTGGGGTTGAAGGAGGGACCTTTTGGTACCGCCCAGCTTAAAAGAACCCCGTCCCATTCAAGTCGGAAATCAAAGTGAGTCGTTCTCGCGTAGTGCAGCTGAACGGCAAATATTTTTCGCTTCTTGACGCCGACCGCTTTTTCTTCTTTGCCCGACGGCTCGGAGGTTTTAAGAAAATTTCGTTTTCGGCGATATGCTTCCAGTTTTTGTTCCATCGGGCGAATTATGAACGCTCGGAGCGATAATTATACGTTTAACCGCGGCGAGAGCGTCTTTGCCTCGCCCCTCCAACGTCGTTTTGCGGCGGATGCATTAAAAACGGAAAGGGAGCATGACTGAAAGTTTCACATAAAACCGGGAAAATAAGGTTGACAAAAACAGTTAATAAATGCTAATATTAAAAAGCGATATCACAAAACACAAAAATTTTCGACGTTTAAAGAACGAAAAAAGGAGAAAGGAGATGAAAAAGAGAAAGGCATTGTTATGGCTGACAGCGCTTGCGGCGTTTTTGGTCGTAGTATTGGCAGGATGCGGAAACGGATACAAAGTGACGTTTGCCGCGGGAGAAAACGGCACGCTTGCGGCTGTTTCAAACGGCGAAGCGATAGAAAGCGGAAGCAAAGTGGGAGCAGGCGAAGCAATAGAGTTTGAAGCGACGCCCGCGTCGGGATACGCGGTAGGAGTGTGGACGGTGAACGGAAAGACGCAGACGGAGGGACTCGACGAAACAGGGACAAAGCTCACGCTCAAAGCGGACAAAGAGCTTGAAGTGAGCGTTACGTTCAGACGGGTTTATTCGGTGACGTGGGAGCTTGACGGAGGACGCTGGCCGGAGGGCTTTTCTCCCGTGACTAACGTAGCCGACGGCGACAGGCTCGATTCTCCCGCTGTCAAAAACAATCCCGTAAAGGACGGTTATACCTTCCTTGGCTGGTACGCTTCGTCCGACGGCGCAGACGACTTTGATTTTTCGTTGCGGGTTAACTCCGACAGTACTATATACGCCCGTTGGGAAACTGCCGTTCCTAATTACAGAGTAACCTTTTCTTACGGCGACAACGGGTATCTCGACGTGCTTGTAGACGGGGAATCGATGATTTTCAGCCCCGCCCGCGCGGAAGAAGGAAGCCGCGTCGTATTTAAAATAAGTCCAGACGAAAATTACGTTGTGGAAAGCTTTTTAGTGGACGGAGAGGAAACGGCTCTTTCCCAAGACAACGAATATATTTTGGAAAGCCTGAATCGCAACGTGGACGTGTCTGTGACTTTCAAATGGCATTTCGACGATAACGCGCCTGTGAGCGTACAGGCGGAAAGGTTGCGCCGAATGCTTAAAACGGTAGGCGAAAATTATCCCAGCGGCGAGCCTTTTTACACTTCGGAGGTGACGGTGGACAATATCGCCGGCTCTGCAAGTTTTACCGCGAGAGGCAACACCTTCGGAAATATGATTGACGAGTACGGCGTGCCGGGCGGATTCAGAGTAACGGTATATTCGAGCGAGGCTGACGCTGCCTTTGTCTGGGGCGACGGGATTGAAAAGGGCAAAAGACTGGGGCATATCATAGTCGAGGGCAAGCCCCACGGCATTTGGACCGTCGAAACGCTGATAAAGCTGGGAGCACCCGCGTCAATCGGAGAAATTGTCGGAAATAAGATAAACGTTGACGACGTTTATGCGAAAATTGCGCTGGGAATACAAAAGGAACTTACCCGACACGGTTTTCAGACGTCGCTGAGCGGGATTCACATCATGATATCCAGCGAAACGCAAGAAGCTTTTTGTGCGCACGTGTACATAGAGCAAAATCAGGGCAGCGCGGGCGTTGTAGGCGCCAGATTTTCTGCAAGGGTATTCGGCGACGAGGCTTGGGCGCAGGCGTCGCTGGGTTCTCCGTTTCTTGCCGACACAAAAGAAAATGCGGTTGTAGGCAAAGTCATGATTACGTCCAACTCTCCCGTTTTGCGAGATACGATTAAGGATTATCTCAACGGCACGCCCAGAGAGCCGACTCCGACTCTTAAAGCAGAGGAAAACTTTCTCGACGAAAATCTGGAAAAGACGTTGGAGGAAAAATACAAATGGGACGATTACCACAAAAATGCTACGGTAAGGTTCGTTGCACGCGATTTTGCCGCGCTTTGGACGGCTCCTACATCAATGTTCGGTTTCCCGATAGAAGGCGTTTGGTCGGTTTTGTTTTCTACCGAGGAGGGTGCGATTGAGTTTTACGAGTCTTACAGGGATTTCGACGCAGAGACCCGTCCCCGTGACGAAGCGCGGGTGCGCATAGGCCGCTTGGTGGTGTTCGGCAAGGAGGTGGCGTTCTGGGGATATCTCAATATTTTGCAAAACGAAGGTTTCATTTCTCTGGAAACCCGAACCGTGGAATATTCGGTTTCGGGCGGCGAAGCCTCAGGTGAAATGTTTGCAAGCTTTGCGGTTTGGGAGTATACTGCCGAGAGCGGCACCGTCATAGACGGAGAGCTTGTTTTTCCCGAGCCTCTGGTAGTAAACAAATTGGAAAACGGCGACACGGTGGTTTTCGGTTCCGTCATTGAGCTGACGTTTTTGCCTGCCGAAGGCTATCGCGTGAAGGAAGTCAAGATAAACGGAGTTTCTGTCGAGATTGCGGGCGACTCCTATCGCTTTGCGGTAGAGGAGGACGTCTCGGTGGAGGTCGTTTTCGAGGAGACGACCGCCGCCTGACAAAACGGAAAAAACAAACACAAGCGGCAGCGCCTTGGGGCGCTGCCGCTTGTGTTTGTTAAGGACACGTTTTGGTTTAACGTCAGTCAAAACGCGTAAGTATGTCGTAAATATATTCGTAACACTCCGTCAGTTTTATTCTTTCCTCTTCGGTTGTGTGCTTGTCAAGCTGCTCTTCAAGGTTGCCGTGCAGCATCTCGAAGGTGTTTTCCACAAGCTCCTTTCCGAGCGGAGTAAGCCCTATGTAAATGTTTCTGCGGTCCTTTTCCTTCTGAAATCTGTAAACAAACCCCTTGGAAATCATTTTGTCTATGTATTTTGTGGCGTTGGCTTTTTGCAGCGCCGTCTGCTGCGCCACCTCGGTCATATTCATGGGGGATTTGTTGAGCGAAACAAGCAGGTTGTTTGCTCTTATGGACAGGTGCGCTTTGACAATCGGCAGCTTTTCCGTCAGGTGTCTCGGACGGATGATTTTGCGGTTTTCAAGCTCCGCGACCTCGTTTTTGATGTTGTAAAACGCGTCCATGTCGAACTTTTTTGCTTTTTTTTCTTCGAGTGTTTCCATATCGGGTATATTTTACGCCGAAGCCTGTCGTTTGTCAAGCAATTGTAGTTATATTTTAACTGTTTCCAAAATCGCAAAAATTTTCCTGCAAAACACGCGTTCTGCACAATAATTCAATGCGAATGCAAAAATTTTAAGAAATGTTCAAAAAAGCGTTGACAAAGGCTGTGAAATATCATATAGTATCAATAACAGTTGTAGAACTACTACAATAGTAAAAATTTAAAAAAGGAGAAACGAACCATGAAAAAGATTGTTTTGACAGTTCTGGTCGCAGCGCTGCTGCTTTTGACGTTTGTCGGCTGCGCACCCAAAACTTTCACGGTGACCTTTGACACGGACGGCGGCTCGACCGTTGCCGCGCAGACCGTCAAAGAGGGCGAAAAGGCGACAAGACCTGCCAACCCGACCAAAACCGACTTCGAGTTTGACAACTGGTACACGGCAAAGACGGGCGGCGAGGTTTTTGACTTTGACAAAGAAGTGACGGGCGACGTTACCGTTTACGCGCGTTGGACGGCGGTTTCTGCCAAAACCGTTACTTTCAAGGTAAATTACGTTGCTGCGGACGGTCTGGACGACTCTCACGACAAGAGCGAGACGGTTACTTTGCAGGTTGGCGCGGCTCTGCCTTCCGTCAGCTACGATTACATCGAATCGCGCGGTTACTTTACCGACCAAGCCATGACGACGGCTTTTTCCGGCGACAAAGTCACGGAGGATATGCCCGAGCTGTGGATTAAGCTGGACAGAAAGCTTACGATAACCGAAGGTCAATACGTCTTTACGCTGCGCGAGGACAACACTACTTACGCAATAGCGGAAAACGCCGCAAACAAGCCGAGCGCCGCCGAGATTACTTTCCCTACAAAGGTAGGTCCTTACGACGTGACGGCTGTGGCAAGACGCGGCTTTATCTCCTCGTCGTTCACCAAGCTTACCATACCCGAGGGTTACACCGATATAGTCGAAAACGCCTTTTACGGCAACACGTCTTTGGTGGTGGTCAATTTCCCCTCGACGCTCAAAGCAATTGACGCCAATGCGTTTCTCGACGCAAGCTCTCTCACCGTCGTATGGTTTGCCGAGGGACTCGAAACGATAGGAATAAACGCTTTTTCAGGCACCAATCTTCCTTTCGTCATTCTCCCCGCGTCGCTTAAACTTATAGAAAGCGGTGCGTTCGACATCCCTTCGCCGACGGATGACAAGGTGCTCAAAGAGGTGCTGTTTATGGGAAGCGTCGCTCCCCAAATAGAAAAAGGCGCTTTCGGCAATGAAAGAAGAGACTATCTGTGCGCAAGAGACGCGTTGGACGCTTACAAAACGGCTTTGACCGTCTCCGAAACCGGCGGCAGCCTGTATGAGTTCGACGACACGAGATTGGATTTTCAGGGACGTTACACTGCGGCGGAAGGCGAGCGGTTCGGAATAGAATTCTGGATGAGCGGCAGCTGGAAGGGCGTTGTGGAAACAGTCGATTCCTTTGAAATAGTCGAGCTGAGCAGTTACGATTTGTTTTACTATATTGGCGGCGCGGTAGAAGAAAGAAGGGCGGCTCTTATAGAAAACGACACCTTCACGTTCAAAATGTACGGCGCGGACACGGACGGGTTTATCATCGTTGACGACGTGCTTTACGACTACATCGGCAGCGAAGAAGTGCTTTACATACCCGAAAACATAACCGAGGTTGCGCCTGACGCCGTTCAGGGACTTTTGACGCTCAAAATGGTTATATTCGGCGACAAGGTGACGACGGTGGGCGACAGAGCGTTTGTCGGAAACCCTTATCTCGTATCGGTGATTTTCGGTACGGGCATAGACCACATAGGCGACGACGCGTTCAGTATGGCAACTTATCTAATAGACATACATTTCCCCAATGCGGAGAAAGCGCCTTCCTATATCGGAAAGAATGCGTTTTACAGATTGGACGGCATAGCCCTTGTTCCTTCCACAACCGAGTGGGGCGGGCTTATGACGGTTTACGTAGGCGGCTCCTTCTGGGGCGACGCAAGTCCCTCCGCGTATGTGACGCTGTTCAACGTCAACAACAAGGCGCAGGACAAGGACGGCAATGAAGTCGGGGCGTACAGCAACGATTACAGTGATTTTGTAACCATTGCCTCCGAAGCGGGTACTGACAAAAAGGGCAAGACCTACAATCTTGCCGACGGAAACAAATTGTTCCTGTCCGGCGGCGACTCTGCAATCCTGTTTGTCGAGGCGGACGGCGTTACAAGAAGAATCTGGGGCGCTTACCGTTATGACGACTATGAAAAAATCACTTTCAGAGCGGGCTTTACCGTGGACGGAGAAGCGGTTCTCTATTACGGCAAGCCTTCGGGCGACGATTTTGTGCTCCGCGACAAGGTATTCGGAGCCTACCGGCTATATTACCGTTGTGTTTGACGGGTACGGCGCGGCGAGCGTGGTTATAAACGCCGAGCTTTCCGACGGAACCTATACTCTGAACGGCAACGAGATTACTTTTGCGGGAATCGACGGACTTGCCTCCGCTTCCTTTATCCCTTCGGAGACGCAGGAGAATTCGTCAAAGCTGACGCTGACCTACGGAGGCTCCTCCCACACCCTGACCTATACGGGCAAGGAAAAGGGAAGCTACTATGATTTGAAGCTGGGCGCAAAGATTGAGCTTGACGGCAAGAATATCGACAACGAAGGCGGCACTGCCAAGATTTACTTCAAGCATCAGGAGTATGAAAGAAAATATAAGCTCGAGGGTACCAAGCTCTATATAATATGGATAGAAGGCACGGACGGCAGCGAAGACGTCTTGTGGAACTGGAGCTTTAACAGCAGCACGCGGAAAATCACGGGCTATTGGAATTATCATTTGGACGAGTATGAATATTACTTTGAGTTCGGGCTTCTCGCCGAGGGCGAAGAAAAGGGCGCCTACACCTCCGCCGCGGGCGACAAACTGACTCTTGACGGGTTCTTCGTTGCGGAATATACCCCCGCAAGCGGACAGGCGGAAAAGTGGAATTACTTTATGATGAGCGACGTCTCCGTTTTGCTTACGTCGGGCGAGTCATATAAACTCCTCGTGCTTGACGACGCGTCGTTTACCGAAACGGAGGTTACCGAAACGTCGGTTGCGGGACAGTATTACGTCGCGGAAAGAAGCTACAAGGTGTGGCTTGACGGCAACGGCAATATGCTTTACGACAGCAATATGAGCGTGTACACCTATGTCGTCGAGGGCAATGTGTTCAAGCTTACGTCTTATGACGACAGCGGAACGCCGCATGTCCACGAAGGCAAGTTTGCTCTCGAAACTGACGGCTACATTGAAACGGCGTTCTATTCGTACGGCTACAGCTATCTGAGACTGTTCAAAGAAAAGCTTGAATACACCACCGTTTCGTTTAAATTGGACGACAAGTCCTACACGCTTGCGATTTTTGAAAACAAGTTTGTTTACGCCTATCAATACGGTCAGGCAATAGCTTATACCGGCAGCGTTGCGGATTACGCCGCCGCGAAAGCCGCGATTGCCGCAAAAGAGGACTTTGAAGTCACTCTTGACGGCACGGTTTACACGGCTTCTTACGACTCCGACAGCTGGGCTTGGACATTTACCCCCAAAAGCTGAAAACAGTTTTTTCACACGTTTATCCCCCGAACAATTCTGTTCGGGGGATTTGTTTAACTTAAAATTTCCAATATTTGTCTAAATGCGAAAAATATCGAAAAAACGCTTGCCATTGACAAGTTGCCGTGTTAAAATCATAATGTAATAAAATCATGATGAAATAATTTCTCATACTATATGTGGATAGACGCGGCTGTTAAATGCCCCATTTAAGCCGTTCTAAATATTTTTTATCGGGAGGATAAAAATGAAAAAGACAAAGTTAACTCTATTGCTCTTGGTCGTTGCGATGCTTGTGCTCACACTGTGCGCTTGCCAACAGACCTATGACGTTACTTTCGAATTGGGTTACGACAACAAGACGGAAGTAAAAACCTATGATAAGGGCGCAAAGGTGGATTTTTCGCCTACCCGCACCGATTACGACTTCGGCGGCTGGTTCAAAGACGAGGCTTTGACTCAACCGTGGGGCGACTCGGTCGTTGAGGCGGACGTTACGCTTTACGCCAAATGGACTCCCAAAACTACTACTCAGGTCACGGTGACGCTGGACTACAATTATCACGGAGCGCCCTCCCCCAAGCAGGAAACAATAACTGCGGGGACGGCTTACACTCCCGAAGTTCCTCAGCGCACCAACTATGACTTTTTGGGCTGGTTTACCGACTCCTCCTTCTCGCCTCCTCCGTTTTCCAACGGAACGGTTGTCAATGAGGACATAACTCTGTACGCGAAATGGCAGGTCAAGCCCGAAGTGCAGGTTTACGTGACCCTCAACCTCAACTACGACGGCGCACCCGCGCCTACGGTTGTCAGCATAGCCGAGGGCGAAACGCTGTACGCGGAAAATCCTACGAGAGACGAATATGAATTCAAGGGCTGGTACCTCGAAGCAACCTTGGAAACGCCTTTCGACGTCACCACGCAAATAAACGAGGACATCACCCTTTACGCTAAATGGGAGGTTATGCCCGAGCTGCGCTTCGAGCTTTCCGCAGACGGCAATTCTTACTCCGTTTCCGCAGGCACGTTTAAGGGCGGCGAGCTGGTTATACCCGCAGCTTACGAAGGCAAGCCCGTGACGGAGGTCAAGGCGGAGGGCTTCAAAAATGTCGGCGCGACCAAGGTTTATGTTCCCGACAGCGTGACGAAAATCGGCAAAGGGGCATTTGCCGAAAACAATATAACCGAGCTTACCGTTCCCGTTTTGGGCGACGGACAGGGCAACGCTTTCCTCGCCTACATATTCGGCGCGGACAGTGCGGACAACGCTTCGGCAGTTCCCGAAACTTTGAGAAAGCTGGTTGTAGGCGGCAATGCCGCTCCCGCGGCGAATGCCTTGAAGGGCATTGACTGGCTCAACGACCTGACCCTGCCCGCTCTCGGCGATCTTTCCGTAGCGAATCTTTTCGGCGGCGGAGATTATATCACCGGCATTGAAATTTTTGCGGTTCTCGGCGGCGACTCCATAGAAAAAGGCGCGCTTGCGGGTATGTCCGCTCTCAAAGAGCTGACGGTGCCCTTTGTGGGCGCAACCAAAAACGATACGGGCGAGGAAGGTCTCTTCGGATATATTTTCGGCAGCGACTCTTACTCCGGTTCGTTTGAAATCAAGTCGGGTCTCTCCGCGGAGGATTATATATCCCCCGAATTGTGCTTTACCTTCTACGTACCTCAGGGACTCAAAAAGGTTACCGTTCTTGACGGCGACGTGTTCGACGGCGCGTTCATGAACATGAGGACGTTGACCGAGGTTGTTTTCGCAGACGGCGCGGACACGACCTACATCGGCGAAGCCGCCTTTATGGGCGCAGTCGCGCTTGAAGGCTTCACCGTGCCGGCAGGCGTAAGCATCGTCGGCGACTACGCTTTCTGTTTCTCGGGAGTAAGGACGGTGGATATGTCCGCGGCGGACGAAATCACCGTGCTGCCCGAATATATCTTCGGCGAAAATACGAGACTCGCTACAATCTCTCTGCCCGAAAATCTCGTTACGATAGAGGGATACGCGTTTTATATGGCGAGCGCGCTTAAAAACATCGTTATTCCCGACACTGTTACCGAAATAGGCGAATATGCGTTTTATGCCTGCACCTCGCTTGAAAGCGTGAGCCTGCCCGCCAATCTCAAAACGCTGGGCGCAAGCGCGTTTTCACGCTGCCTGTCGCTTGAAGGCATGGAAATCGACCAATCAAACAAGGATTTCGTCACCTATGACGGAATTTTGTACAGCAGCGACTATGAGCTGGCTTACGTAGTGCCCGCAGGTATTGTCGGTCCCGTGAGAATGCCCGAAGCCGTCACCATCATTCCCGGCGGTTTCTTCAGCGAGTGCAAAAACCTCAAAGGAGTCATTTTCCACGACAAAATCACTGCAATCGGCGACAGCGCGTTTGCTTACTGCACCGGTCTCGAAACTTTGACTATCGGCAAAAACGTGACGAACATCATGGAAAACGCGTTTATTTACGCAGGCAATAAAGACACCGTCATCAATTTTGAGACTGGCTCCAAGTACGCCTATGTCAAAAAGGATGCTTTTTACAGACTTACCGCCAAGGAAATCAACCTGCCCGCAAGCGCGGTGACCTTTGACGGCGAAGCGTTCAGAATGTGCGAGGCGGAAGTCAAGTTCCACGAGGACACCACCCTCACAACTGTTGTGGCGGATATGTTCAAGGACTATCTCGGAACGTCCATCGAGCTGCCCGCGAGCGTGACTACCATAGGCGCGAGAGCCTTTATGGATGCTCTCAACCTCGAAACAATCGAGTTTGACGCGACGAAAATAACTTCGGTCGGCTTCGACGCCTTCCGCAACACCAAGTGGTACAACTCTCAGCCCGACGGCATAGTTGTTCTCAGCGGACTTGCGTATGAAATCAAGGGCGCGAGAAACACTCTCACTTCCGTGACTTTGCCCGCCGACACCGTTGTTCTTGCAGGCTCGCTTTTCAACGGCTGCTCCAACCTGACGACGCTTGTCCTCAACGAGGGACTTTTGGCAATCAGCGGCTCGGCTTTCGCAAACTGCGTCAATCTCATCGAGCTTGTCATACCCAAGACGGTCACAAGCATCGGAGCGCAGGCGTTCAACAATATGAGCGCGACAATCGTGTTTGCGACGGACGGTAGTCTGACTCATTTGGGCGACCAGGCGTTTTACGGCTACAAGGGCAAGACGCTAAATATCCCCGCTTATGTAGAAACTCTCGGCGCAGGCGTGTTCTATCAGTTCGAGGGCGAAATAATCTTTGACGACGACTCCGCCATCACGGAAATCGGCGCAAGCGCGTTTGCGACGTATTACGGCAGAGAGCTCACGCTCCCCGCGGGCGTCACCACAATCAAGAGCAGCGCCTTCTCGGGAGCGATTCATTTGACGGAGCTGGCCTTGCCGGCCGGTCTCAAAACCATTGAAGCAAGCGCTTTCACGGGAATGAACTCCATCAAAACTCTCACCATTCCCGCGTCGGTGGAAACTTTGAGAGAAAAAGCTTTTACCGGCTTCAACGGCAGCTATATTACCTTTGAGGGCACGACTCCTCCTCAGGTGCTGAATGTAAGCGGCGAAACCTCCACCAATATAGGCGTAAGAGGCGGGACGAGTACAAACGGTCATGTGATTGTTCTTGTTCCAAGCAGCGCTTTGGAGGCTTACAGAGCGGCATTCAACGACAAAACCGAGGCAGGCGAGGGCGTTAAGCCGGCGCTTACCGACGAGCTTGTTTACTCCACAATAGACGAGTCGGACAACGACTTTGTGATAATCGACACCGAAAACAACGGCAAGAAACTCATCGCCTATGCAGGTGACGCGGTCGATAAGATAGAAATCCCCAACGGCGTCACGGAAATCGGTCCCGCGGCTCTGAGTCAGGGCAACGGCACCAAGTTCAAGGCGGACGGTCTCAATTGGGTGGTTGTACCCGCGACGGTTCAAACGATACACGGCAACGGACTCAGCGGCGTGCGCGTGGTCGAGTTCCTCGGCGACAAAATGCCCACAAAGGGCAGCGAGGGTATAGGACAATGGGCGTCAACAAACAAGGTTTCCGTTGTTATCGTTCCCGACGGAGCTTACGATACTTTCGTAAACGACAAGACCAATTTCGGCACGATTAAGAGAAACGTAATTGAAAAGAGCGAAATCAATTCGGACGGCTTTGCAATCTCCAACGGAGAGCTAAAAGCGGTGCTCAACTCCGCCGCCGATATAACCGTCCCCGCAAACGTGACCAAGATAGCCGACAAGGCGTTTTACGGTCTGTCTTCCATGGAGACGGTAACCTTCCTCGGCAATGTGACAAGCATAGGCGTCGACGCCTTCCGCGAATGCATCAATCTCAAAAGCATCACGCTGCCTGCTTCCGTCACCGAAATTGGCACTTACGCTTTCGGCAATTGCAGGTCGCTTGAACAAATCGTTCTTCCCGAAAATCTTGTGACGCTGGGAAATAATGCTTTCAACGAGTGCGTGTCGCTGACCAAGGTTACTTTCAACAGCAAGCTTGAAAGCATAGGTACAAACGCGTTTGCAAAATCCGCTGTTTCGGGAGCTTTGGTGCTGCCTTCTAGCCTAACCTCGTTGGGCGACGGCGCGTTCAACTCGACTCTTATCGAGTCGGTGACGCTGCCCGACTCTCTTGTGACAATGACTTACAATTATGCAAACGGCGCTTTCGGTATGTGTTATCGTCTCAAAACGGTGTCGCTGGGCGGACTGACAAGCATACCTCAGTATATGTTCCAATATTGCACGTCGCTTGAATCCATCGACTTAACCAATATCACCGACATCGGTCCCGACGCATTCAACAACTGCGTGTCGTTGAACGAGCTGGTTCTGCCCGAGGGGCTAAAAACCATAGGCGACAGAGCCTTCATTCAGTGCCACAGCCTTGTGTCCGTCACAACACCCGAGTCGCTTGTGTCAATCGGTGTATCCGCTTTCGGAGCGCAGGGACAATCCGGCAACTATCCTACGAACTACACTCAGTGCAGAAACCTCAAATCCGTCCACATCAAGGGCGCGCCGACAATAGGGGATATGGCTTTCTTCTACTGCCCTATCGAGACGCTTGTCATTGACGGTTGGGTAAAGGGTTCGACTACAACCTCCAACGGCACAAACGCTTTTGCCGCGACGGCAATCACCTCCGTCACGCTCGGAGAGGGCGTGGAGTTTATAGGCATGGCTCCGTTTGAGAGAAGCCCCGTCAAGTCAATAGTTCTGCCTTCCTCTTTGGTGGAAATTTCAAGCTATGCTTTCAGACGCACAACCGCTCTCGAATCTCTCACCTTTGCCGATCCCGCGACGAGCAAGCTCACGACAATCGGTTCATACGCTTTTCAGGAGAGCGCCTTGACGTCGTTCGCAATGCCCGACAACTATACGAGAGTGTCGACGTATATTTTCAGAGAATCCAACATCGAAAATATAACGCTGGGAGCAAATACGACGCAGCTTGACAACAACGCTTTCTACGGAAGCAAAATCAAGAGCATCTTCCTGCCCAAAACTCTGACGCATGTCGGCGGAGGAATTTTCAACAACTGCGTCAATCTGGAAACGGTTTACGTTGAGGCGACCGAGGAAGAAGTCACCGCTATGCTGGTTGCTTCGGTGGATTATACCTCCGAAACTCCTCAATGGCATCAGCAATGGACTGACGGCATACCCGACGGCGCCGAAATCGTTTACGGCTACGCGCCCGAGCAGGATGAGACCGAAAATGCTTAACTGAAAATATGTAACGAAACAAAAAAAGCGGACCTATTCGGTTCGCTTTTTTGTTAGCCGATTTATTTGCCGAGGCAAAACCTGCTGAAAATCCTGTCGATAATTTCCTCGTCCGCGGTATCGCCCGTAATTTCGCCCAGAGCCGTTCTTGCAGCTCTCACGTCCTGAGCGACGCAGTCGAGCGTAATTCCCGAGGAAAGCGCGTCCAGGGCGTTTGCAAGCGCCTCCGACGCGCGCCTTAAACAGTCGGCATGGCGAAGATTGGTTATTATCAGTCCGTTGTCCGCGTCCTTGATTAGCAGCGAGTAAATTTTTTCCTTCAAACGCTCTATGTTTTCGCCCGTAAAAGAGCTGACTGCGACGCCGTCGTTTCCGAGCGACGCTCGGTCGTAACGGTAAATATCGTTTTTTGAATATACGTTCAGCACGGGGCAGTCCGTTCCGAGCATTTGGTTTTCCCGCGCGGACAGCTCCTTGTCCGCCGCGCCTTCTCTGATGTACAGGACGACGGAGGCGCGTTTTGCGGCGCGTTTCGAGCGTTCTATGCCCTGCGACTCGGTAGCGTCGGAGGTTTGTCTGAAACCCGCCGTGTCGGCGAAGGTTATTTTCAAGTCCTTGTAAACAAGGGAAATTTCCACCGTATCGCGCGTAGTACCGTGAGTGTCGGATACGATGGCGCGTTCCTCGCCTGCGAGGGCGTTCAAAAGACTGCTTTTCCCGACGTTGGTCGCGCCCACGATTGCGACGTAAGCGCCGTTTTTGACAAGTCCGCCCAGCCTTACCGTTTTGACAAGCGCGTCGATTTTTCGTTTTGCGCGGGAAATTTCTATTGTCTGTTCCGCGACGGTGGCTCCTTCAAGCTCCTCTTCGGGATAGTCGAGAGCGGCTTCTATGGACGCTTCCGTATCGCAGAGCGCGTCGAGGAGCTCTTCAATCTTTTTGCCCAGCTCGTTCTGCGCGAGCATGGCGGCTGCGCGCGCCGCTCCTTTCGACTCGGCGTCAATCAGGTCGATTACGCCCTCCGCGTTGGAAAGATTCTGCTTGCCGTTGATAAACGCGCGCTTTGAAAACTCGCCGTTGAGTGCGGGACGCGCGCCCAATTCAAAGCAGCGTTCGAGCACGGCGGAGGCAGTCGTTTCTCCGCCGTGACAGTGAAATTCCACCGACTCCTCGCCGGTAAACGAGCGCGGCGCGTCGAAAAACACGCACATGGCTTTGTCGTCGAAATATTTCGTGCTGACCGTGCCCGCTTTGAGATAGTTGGCTTTGTCGGGAAAGGGTGAAAACATTTTTGCCGCAAGCTTTTTGCAGCCCTCGCCCGAAAGCCTGATTACGTTTATCGCGCCTCTGCCGTGAGGCGTTGACAATGCGGCTATAATCATATCTAACTGTCGTCGTTTTCTTTTTTGATTTTGTCCTTGCGCAGCTTGGCGCGGCGTTTTAGGTGCATCGTTACGAGCACCGCCGTCATTATTACGGCTACAAACAGCACCGCCGCCCCCGCGCCGAAAATAACGTATGTTTCGGGTTCCAGTCCCGTTGCGACAAACACTTCGTCACGGGTGAGCTTCATGCCCGGTTGAAATCCCGCAAAGGACATATCTCCGCGCGGCGCGTAAATAGTGGAGCCGTAAACCGCCGTTTCTTTTTTGAGGACTTTTTTTCCGTCCTTGCTCAAAAAAGTGTAAGTGTAGGTGCGCGGCGTTACCTGATAAACCGCCTTGAACTCTACGTTTCCCGTCAGCGTCATGCCCTCGGCGTAGCCCTCAAAGCCCAAAAAGGTGAAAATGTTGCCGGGGTCGGCTTTGTCTCCTACCTCGGGCGGTTCAAAAGAGTCTCCGTATATGCCTTCGCCCGTTTTAAGCACCGTGCGTCCGTCGTTGTCGAAAAAGGTATATCTGAAAATCCTGTCGCGCTTTTCATACTGCGCCACAAAGGTCATTTCCGTTTCCGACGCAATCATTCCGTCATCGTAGCCCGTCCAACCGATAAATTCGTATTCATATCTGTCGTCGGTTTTGTCGGGGGCGTCCGGCAGAACGAACGGACGGTTTTTGTAGCAAAATCCGTTGTAGATGAGAGTGACTCCGTCGCTGTCGAGACAGCGGTAGTAAACGTCCTCGAGCCTCTGCGCGGTCAACTCGGCGGCGCGTCCCGCGCGACCGAACACGATTTCGAGACCGGGGTCCTCCAACGCGGCGCCGCTGCCCGTATAAAAGCCGAAATTTTCCGCGCCGTAGGACAGCACGTCGTCCGCGCCGAAAAATCCCTGTCCGTCGCCGACAAGTTTAAGTATTCTTATTCCGTCGTCGCCGTTGTAGCCCGAGCCGTTGTTGGAGTAAACAAATTGGCTGCCGTCCGCGCCCGCCTCGGTTGCCGCCTGCACGTGCATGACTCTTATTCCGCCGTTTTCAAAGGCGTCCTTGTTGTTTCTCGTCGGAGTGATATATTCGCAAATAAGATATTCGGACAGATAGCTGTTTTGGAGCGCGTTGTTGTAGATGACAAGGCAGCTTCCGCCCGGCTCGTTCATGGGAGACAGAGAAAAATTCTGCGCTTCGGTGGAAGAGGCGTCGAATATGCGCACCTGCGAGTCGGGGAGCCAGCCGAGAATCAGCTTGGAAAAAGCGGACAGGTCGCCTGTCATGTCGTCCATAAGCTCGTGTCCCGCGTCGCCTTTGAGACCTTCGCTGTCGTCCGCGCCGCTTGCGTTGCAGTAGTCGGGCAGTCCCAAAGAGTGTCCCAAGAGGTGGCAAACCGATTGATTGAGACTGCGGCGGCCTTCGTCCGTATTCGAGGGCTGCGCAAAATTGATTAAGTAGGTTTGCGGACGCACTCCGTCCCACGACGGCAGGTTGCCGCCGGGCGGCAAAATATATGAAGTCGTGTATGTCGCGGGCGGGATGCAAACGCCGTTTTGAGTTGCAATGTCGTCGAAAGCGGGCAGACTCAGCACAAGCCCGTCGATAAGGCCGTCGCCGTCGCTGTCGTAGCCGGAAAAGTCTACGGTGTCGTCGAGAGCGGCGAATGCTTCTTCTATGAGCTTGTTGTATGCCAAGCCGTTGTTTTCGCGGTAAGAGGAAGCGCTTTTTGCGACAAAATGAAACACGTCGCCGTCAAGACCCAGCGCGCCGAAGCTTGCGCGGCGGTAATAAGCCGCCGTGCTTTCAAAGGGATAAGCGGCGTTTGTGCTGTCTTCTCCGCCGAACACGGCTTGCTTTGTCTGCTGCACCGACATCGCGTCCTCGTCGAAGCCCTTGTCGGCAAAGCTGATTAAAAGAAAAATAATTTTCACGTCGCCCGTAGACGGGGTTGTGTGGACAAGCTGATTCACGGCGGCGTCGGACAGGCCGTTGTAACCCGACCGACTGTCGTCCGTATTCGACTTGACTCCCTCGGCGGCTCTGCTTGCGGGGGCGAAAAGAGCGCACAGCGAAAAAACGACAAGAATCGCCGCCGACAGAATAAACAGTTCGGTTTTGTTCATCTTTTTCCGCATATACGGATTTTAGCACAAAAACCTATACGTGTAATCCAAATAAGGGTGAATTTTGCGTGAATACGTCCGTTTTTGCCTCAAAAAAGCCCTTTTGGAATAAATTGGCAGAAAAAACCGCGCTCTGTCACCGCCCCTTTCAACGGTTGACAAAAGAAAGGCGCGGGCGTATACTGTTTGTATATCTGTTACGGAGGAAATTATGGCTAAAAAATCCAAATCCAAAAAATCTACGATGATTTATCTTGCTGCGATTCTGTTTTCCGCGCTGGTTATCGGTATGGCGTTTCTGCCCGTGTTCACCTACAAGACGGTAGGTGTTTCGACGCATATAAACGGCTTTCAGATGATGCAGGGCGCGTTTTCCGAAAAAATCGAGGGCAGCATAGCCAGCCTGGTGAGAACTCTGATAAGCAACGCCGAAAACGTAAAAACCGCCGCTATATTCATTCTCATCGCAATCATCTTTGCGGGGCTTTCCGCGCTGTCGGCTCTTGCGGGGCTGTTTGCGGGAAAAAGCTGGCGTATGGTGCAATTTCTGCTTATGGCGGTTTGCTTTGTCGCCTGCCTTGTGGCAATCATTTTGCTTTTTGTCGCGGGGGGAGACCTGAGCAGCGAATTTTTTAATACCAGTGCGACGGTAAATGCGGGAGCTTATCTTATGGTGCTGTTTTCCCTGCTCGGCGCCGGCAGCTGCATCGCGCTCAAAAAATAAAAAATTTCCGAGCCGTCCCGAGCGGAGGACGGTTGCGTTTTTTCGCGCGTTGAGGCGCGTTTAATCAAGGAGTTTAAAAATTTATGACTGACATCACGCCTGTCGCCTTGTGGAAGGGGTTCGACCCCGACGCGGAGGAGCTTAATCCCCGACGCGTCAGGAGCTTTACGCGGGACGGAGTGGTTTTTGAGTACGCGTATTTTACAGGCAGAACAAAGGACAATCTTACTACGCGCGTGGCTTGTCTGTCGGCAAGACCGGACAACATCGGCAAAAAAAAGCTGCCGGTTGTCATTGTGTGCGACATTGCGCGCAACATAGACGAGGATACTTTAAGCTATTGGGCGAAGAAAGGCTTTGCCGCTTTCGCCGTGGACTACAAGGGCGCGGATTTCGGCAAAGAGGGACAAAAATGCGGAACGGAGGTTTTCGGCAGAATCGACAGCTATGAGGAGGACGGCGGCTCTTTGAGCGCGGGACTGTCCACCATTTATCCTGTGGGTATGGAGTACTGCAATCTGTCCGTTGCCGAAAAAGACCTCAAAAGCGTGGAGTACGGAGCGGACAACACCTGCTGGTACGAGTGGACGCTCAACACGCGCCGCGCCGTTTCCTACGCTCTTTCCTTCGACTTTGCCGACGGCAAACGCATAGGTATTTACGGAAGCCATCTCGGCAATATTATAGCCATGCAGACGCTTGCCATGGACGGGAGGATTGCCGCGGGCGCGGAGCTTTACGGAACGCTTAAAGAGGAGCACGTTTCGAGACTCGAAGGCGAGGAGGCTCTGGAAAGAGAGTCCGGCAATCTTGTGGACTTTCTGGAAAAGAGCGACAACGAGGACGTGTGGTATGCGGCGGTGTCGCCGCAGAGCTACCTTAACTACGTAACCAAGCCCTTTTACACCTGTATAGGCACAAATTCGTCAAGCTCGGCTCCCGACGCAACAATGGAAATGCTTTTTCGCATGAACAACGACAACGAGGGTATAGCCGTTTTCGCGCCGAGACTCATGGACGGCGCGCCGTCTTTCTACCGCGACAATCTCGCGCGCTGGTTCAAAAACATTTTTGAGGGCAAGACGGTGAAAAACGACGCCGTCACCCTCAGCGCCGTTTGCGAAAAAGGAAAAATTTATGTCGAAGCCGCGCGTTACAGAAATCAGGGGGGAGGCGTGGCAAACGCCGAGGTTTATTACTCGCGCTCGCGGCGCAGCGTAAACAGCGCGAGAAACTGGGTGCTGGCAAAAAAGGTCGAGGGCGAAGCGCTGCGTTTCAATCTGGAAATTTTCGACGCCGACACGCCTGTGAGGGCGTTTCTCAACGTCACCTACAAAAACGGGATAAGCATGTCCTTCAATATGCCCGAATTTGTTCCGTCCGCGCTCGGGAAGGTTTCTCTCAGTCCCAAAACCAAAATCATTCTGCGCGGCGCGGAGGAAAACGAATTTGTGCCCATGAACCACACGGGGCGTCAGACAGCCGTCTTTGTGGACGCGCACCCCGTGAAAACCGCAGAGGGAGCATTCGGAATAAAGGGCGTTTGCGGCTCCTGTATGGGGACGTTTGCCATTTCGGACGACAGAATTCTGCGGGACGAGCAAAGCCTGCTGTCCATGGATATTTACAGCGAAACTCCTCAGCACTTGAATATATTTTTGCTTTACGATTGGGGGGAGGAGAATCAGGCGGTATACGTGAGGGAGGCGGAGCTTGTCGGCGGCGAGCTGTGGCAGAAAATTTTGGTGAGCGACGCCGATTTCAAATTGCTGGAAACAGGCAGACCGTTGAGAAACGGGGGCAGACTCTGCGGAATATGCTTCGAGGCGGAAAAGGAGTTTGTTCTGACAAACCTCCTGTTTACATAAAAAATGAATAAAACACTCAAAACAATCATCTATATAGCCGCGGTTATAATCATAGTTGCCGTCACAATGTCTCTTAAAGCCTTTGTTTTCGGCAATTATACCGTCAAAGGCGACAGCATGAACGACACTCTTTTGGACGGGGACGTTGTGTGGGCGGCAAAGCTTGCCTCGCCCGACTACGGCGACATTATACTCGTCATGGACGACGACACCAATCTTGTAAAGAGAGCCGTCGGCTTTGCGGGCGACAGGCTTTGGATGGAGCGCGACAATTCGGAGCCGGGCAGCAAATGGTATCTTTGCCGCAAAAAGAGCGGCTCCGACGAAATCGAGCGCCTTGCAGAGGAAAGGTACGGCGACTCGGTTATGCCGCGTTTCGATTTGGAAATAGAAACCTGTCATTTGATAACAAACAACGTCGGCGAAGGTGCGTTTGACGAGCAAACTGCCTTTGTCGTGCCCGAAAACTGCGTTTTCGCCTTGGGCGACAACCGCAACATCAGCAGCGACAGCCGTTCGAGAGGCGCGTTTCCTATGGAGGACGTGATTGGCGTGGTCAAGGCAAAGGGGATGGGTTTGGTATACGCGGTTATTGCCGTGCTGGCAGTCCTGCTTGCCGTTTTTCTCGTTGCCGACGCCGTAAAAACCAAAAGAGCGGAGGCTGTCCGAGTCGGACGCGGGGAAAAGAGCAACGAAAGCGCGGACGAAAGCGGCGCGTCTGAAAAAGAGGAAACGTCCGACGCCGAAAAGGGCGGCGCACGGGACGAAACGGGGAACGAACAACAGACTTAAAGAGAGGAGCAATGCGGGTAAAAAGCATATCCGTAAACAATTTCAGAAACCTTTCTCCCGCGAAAATCACACCTGACGGCGGGTTGAATCTGATTTTGGGCGACAACGCGCAGGGCAAAACCAACCTGCTCGAAAGCGTCTGTCTTTGCTGTCTCGGAAAAAGTCCGCGCACCGACAAGGAGCGCGAAATGATAAATTACGACGCGGACTTTGCGCGCGTCAACATAGAATTTACGTCGCGCTACGGAAGCGCGGACATTGCCGTCGTGCTTTCAAAAAAGCGCAAAAAAGCCGTTGCCGTCAACAGCGTCCCGATATTGAAGATAGGGGAGCTTTTGGGGTATCTCAACGCCGTTTATTTTTCGCCCGACGAAATCAGGGTTATCAGAATGTCCCCTGCGGACAGACGGAGATTTCTTGACGTGGATTTGTGTCAGGCGGACAGAAGTTATTATTATTCTTTGGTAAAGTACAACAAAATTTTGAATCAGCGCAACAATCTGATAAAAAAAAGCAGAGATATCGCAACGCTAAAAGAAATGCTTTTCGTTTGGGACGCGCAGCTTGCCCGCGAGTGCGCGCGCATCGTCACCAAGCGGGCGCGCTTCTGCGACAGACTCAAAGCGCTTGCGGCGGACGCGCACAAAAGGCTGACCGACGGAAAGGAAAATCTGGAAATATCTTACGTCACGCAGATTGAGGGAGAAAACGCCGAGGAGAGGGAAAAAAGCGCGGCGCTTCTTTTGAGCGGCAGCGTCGAAAAGGATTTTGATTTGGGGTACACTACGTCGGGCTGTCAGCGCGACGACCTCAAATTCTGTGTCAACGGCGCGGATATACGCAGTTTCGGCTCTCAGGGACAGCAGCGCACGGCTGCACTTTCTCTCAAGCTTGCCGAGCTGGAAATTTTCAAGGAGCTTACCGGAGACTATCCCGTGCTGCTGCTCGACGACGTGCTGAGCGAGTTGGATTTGTCAAGACAAAAGCGGCTGCTGGACTTTTGCGACAGGGTGCAGATTATTCTCACCGCGACGCATATAGACGAGGAGCTGATTCGAGGGAGGGAATATGCGGAGTTCCGCTTGAAAAACGGCGTGGTCGCGCGCATAAAATAGTTTAAAAATCAAACAGGGCGCCAAGAAAGCTTTTAAGCAAAACTTAAATGCGGCAGGCTGTGCGCGAAAAGGCAGCCTGTGTTAAAATTAAAACGGCAGACCGTTAAGGTCTGCCGTTGTTTTGTTTAATCAGGTTTCGTTGCGCATTGCCTTTTGTTTTAAGGCGTTTTTCAGCTTTTCCGCAAGCCCCTTGCGCTTTTCGTCCTTTTCTATTGCGGCAAGCAGCTCCTTTTTTGTTTTTTCTTCAAGCAGCTCGGGCTTGTTGAAAAAGAACCAATTAAGCGCGTCGATAATGGACTCGTCGGCGCTGCGCGCGTTGAAGCCCAAATCAATCACGGCTTTTTGATTGCTGAAACTGTGGTTGCTGGTAATGGTATACAGGGAATATTTGGTAAACAGCGGTTTTAAGCCCCGCACTCTGTAATACGCTTCCGCAATCGAGGAGAAAATTTTTACAAATCCCGTCGCAAGCATGGGCACGAAGCCCGTGCGTTTTAAGTACCCGTTTACGATTTTGAAAATTCCGTCTATTGTCACCTCGCTGCCGCTTAAAATATAGCCTTCGCCCGACCTGCCCTTTTCCGCCGCCGCGGCGACTCCGCAGGCTACGTCTCTCACGTCGACGAAATTGTATCCGCCCGTGACGCGCGTCCTTATTTTGCGGTTGGCAATGTCAAGTACAAGCTGTCCGAGACTTGACACCTTGTCGTCCAGAGGACCGATTATGCCCGAAGGATAGAGCACCACGGCGTCCAAACCCTCCCTGCACTTTTCAAAAACGTATTTCGTTGCGATTGTCTTGCTTTTGGCGTAGTCGCCCACGACCTTGTCGGGAGAAAAAGAAACGGGCTCGCACATGACCTTTCCCTTTTTGGCGGGCGGAATGACGTGCACGGAGCTTGTGTAAACCAATCTCGCGCCTTTTGCCAGACACGCGTCGGCTACGTTTTCCGTTCCCTTGACGTTTACCAGATAAACCTTGTCCTTGTTGCCGGAAGTTATGTCTATGATGCCCGCGAGGTGAAAGAATACGCAGCCCTGCTCCACCTGGGAAAAGACGAAATCCCTGTCGGTCACGTCGCCGTAAACGACTTCGGCTCCGTGTTCGGAAAGCTTTTCCGTATTTTCTCCGGGCAGGGCAATGGCTTTGACCGATTTCCCCGCGGAAAGAAGATATTTGACAAGATTGAGACCGAGATGTCCCGTGCAGCCGCTTAATATATATTTCATCCTTTTCACCTCCGTATATTTATTCCGTATTTTTCTCAAAATCCGCATTCCGCTGCAAAAAACAAATGCGAACTCTGAATTTTATTAAATGTACTTGTATATTATTTATACTCATTTAAATCACTTTTTTCCAACAATGTCAAGCGGTTTCACCGAAATTTCCTTTTTGAACGAAGTTTTTTTTTGCCCGGAATATTATTGTCGGGTTATCGGAGCTTTAAACGCCGAAAGAGTTGACAAAGAGCTGTTTTGCGGGTAAATTTTAAGCGTATGAAAAAACAGCTCGGACAAAACTTTATTTTCGACACCAACCTCCTTGCCGCAATCGCGTCCGACGCGCAAATCGACGGCAAAAGCGTTGTGGAAATAGGCATGGGAGCGGGGACTCTCACCGAACAGCTTGCAATGCGCGCGGCAAAGGTGGTTGGGTTTGAAATAGACACGGATTTGAAGCCCGTTCTCGAACAAAGGCTCGCGCGTTTTCCCAATGTTTCGGCGCGTTTCTGCGATTTTATGAAATGCGATATGAAAGAGCTTGAGGAGGAGCTTGGCGGCGGCTACAAGGTGGTCGCCAATCTTCCTTATTATATAACCACACCCATTGTCTGCCGATTTTTGGACGAGGCTAAAAAGGTCGGAGCCATGCTTGTTATGGTGCAGGAGGAGGTTGCGGAGCGCTTCTGCGCGCAGCCCGACACCAAGGAGTACGGTGCAATCACCGTTGCCCTCAAAACCGCCGCGGAAGTAAAAATCGTGCGGCGTGTGGGAAGAAAAATGTTTGTGCCCGCGCCGAATGTGGACAGCGCGGTGGTAAGCATTGTTTTCGACGACGAAAAAAGAGGCGGAGTCGGGCGCGAAGCGTTGAGGAGCGTTGTAAGGGCGGCATTTTCCATGCGCCGCAAAACGCTGCTCAACAACCTGAGCGCTTTTTTCAAGACGGACAAGGCGGTTTTGAAAGATATGCTTGAAAAACTCGGATTTTCTCCCGACGTCAGGGGGGAAAGCCTGTCTCCCGAAGATTTTTTGCGGCTTGCGTCTGAGCTTGAAGGCTTGAGGGCGGTTTAGAAAGCAACTTTTTCATTGTTATATCTCCGAAAACAAAGTTTTATCAAACAAAAGGTTTAAATTAAAGCCATGAATAATGAAACCGACAAAATTTCCGAAGAACGCATAGCCGTGCGTATCGACAGAAGGTCCGACCTTTATTGCGGGGTTGTGCTGGTTGTCGTAGGTCTCGTTGCGGCGGTGTTTACGGCAATCAGAAAAAATAACTGGCTCGCGTTTGCGGCGGACGTCGTGATTGTCGCGTTGGGAGTTTTTCAGGCGGTACGTTGGTTTGTCGGCAGAAAACGCCCCGCGACGCTTATTTCCGTCAGAGGCTGCGACTTGGTTTATTTCGACGAAAAGACGCGCGGCATGAATACAAGACCTTTGAAGGACGTCAGGGCGGCGGACGTTTCGTCCGCAGACCGCGGCGGCAGAACCGTTTTGCTTTATTTTTCGGACGGAAAAACGGAGGTGCGCGACGTGAGGAACGCGCGGCAGGCGGTTTCAAGACTGAGGGAGCTTTTGCTTTCGACGGGCTGCGAAAAGAAAGGAGAGGAAAATGAACGAAAAAATTTTTGAAAGAAAGGACGTTTACGTTTATTTTGTCGACGGCAAGCCTTACATCAATCTGAGCAACCGTTGCACCAACAACTGCGTTTTTTGCATAAGACACAACCGCGAGGGAATGGAGGGCGCCACTCTGTGGCTCAACCGCGAGCCTACCGCGCAGGAGGTTATCGCACAGCTGCCGCAGGACATAGAAAAATATCCCGAAACGACGGTATGCGGCTTCGGCGAGCCTACGTTCAATCTTGACGCGCTTTTGGGCGCGGGAAGGTTTCTTAGGGAGAAAGGAGTGCGAGTGCGTCTCAACACCAACGGACACGGGAATGCTATAAACGGCAGAGACATCACCGCGGAGCTTAAAGAAGCGGCGGATATAGTCAGCGTAAGCCTTAACGAAAGCAATTCCCGCGATTATCAGCGTATTTGTCAGTGCGACCTCGGAGAAAAGGGCTTTGACGAAATGCTGGATTTTGCGGCAAAATGCAAGGCGCAGAATATAGAAGTTGTGTTCAGCGTTGTGGACACGATAGGCTCAGCTTCGGTCGAGAAATGCCGCCGCATAGCGGAAAGTCTGCGCATACCTCTGCGCGTGCGCAAATATATACCGGAGCCTTAAAAATTTTTTCGGCAACACATCTGACAACAAAAGAGAGGTTTAAAATGGATTGGCAAAAGCTTTGGAACGATATAACAACTTTTTTTTCAAACAATTGGCTTAACATGATTTGGTTCGTGCTGGCGCTTGTGCTCGGTATAATTTTGATTAAGATTATATGCAGCTTGCTTTCAAAGGGACTTGCAAAAAAAATGGACCGCATTGTGAGCAATTTTATCGTGGTAATCGTCAAGTTCTGTCTGTGTATGGTGCTTGTTTTCGTGCTTGCGGGCATCATGAACATCAACACGACGGGACTTGTCGCGGTCATCAGCGCCGCGGGACTCACGCTGTCGCTGTCGTTGCAGGACAGTCTCAGCAACGTGGCGAGCGGTATGCTGATTGTGTCGCAAAAGCCTTTTAAGGAAAAGGATTACGTCGAAATAGACGGGGTGGGCGGTCAGATAACGCGCATAGGCGTGTTTACCACGGAGCTGGTCACGTTCGACAACCGCAAAATAACCCTGCCCAACCGCTCCGTTACTTCAAGCCCGATAGTAAATTACGACGCTATGCCCACGCGCCGCGTTGACATAAAGTTCAAAGCTTCGCTTTCTTGCGAGATTGACAAAATCAAAGCCGAGTCGGAAAAGATTATTTACGAGGACCCGAGAACCCAAAAGGGCAGCTTCACCATTGTGGTGGACAATCTCGACGGCGGCGTCGCCTTTGTCATCAAGTATTGGGTAGATACGGCGGATTATTGGGACAGCCTTTTTCTTAACAACGAAAAAATATTCAAGATGCTTCAAAAGCTGGACGTCGCGCTAAACGTGTCGGCGGTGCGTCTTTTGGAGGACAGGCTTTCCGAAAAGAAAGACGGGGACAAGACGGCGTTCTGAATACGAACAGTCAAAAAAATCCGGAGTTGACAATGAAAATCAGATTCAAAAAAAATTCCATGACCTGGGTGCATCTGGGCGTGGGAATCGCGCTGCTTGCTTTGATTGTGCCCCTTGCAATCATATATCTGCCGTCGCCGCAGAATTACGTCGTCTGCGCTTTCGCTTTCGTCGCGCTTGTGGCGGAGGAAATTTACCGCTACGTCAAAACGGGCATATACAAGGATGTGGTGGTGACTGAAAGCTACGTGGAGGAGCGCGGACTATTCAAAAGCAGACGCATAGATTTCAGGGACGTGGGAACAATAGGCGAAATCAGTTCGGTATACACCAATTCCTCCCGCGCGCAGTATTTTGTGACCACCGACGTGTACAAGAAAAAAATAGAGAGCGCGGCAGAGCTTGACAAGACGACAAGCATAGTTTTCGACGCGTCGGCAAAGAGCATCAAAGCCTTCGAGGAGCTTATACGCTGCGGCGTGAAAAAGGAGCCGGAGCTTACCGATTGAGCGAAAAACCTTATTTAAACTACAATACAACAAGGACGCTTTGGCGGCGTCCTTTTTTATGCTTGATATGATTAAAGGCTGTCTGTTTACGACAGCCTTTTTCTATGAAAGGGAACATAAAAAAAAGGCGCGCCCCCTATATTCGCACCCGATTTTTTGATTTCTTTCCGCTTCCGTCGGATAAAATAATTTCTCCGAAATTGTGTAGTTTTTTTGGAAGGTGCGAAATAAAATCATTCCCCGCATAGACCTTTGTAAAGGTTTTTACATTAATAAAATGCTCCGAAAGGTCTGTTTGTTTCGCTTTTTCTCAATATTTCACAAAATTTTTCGCATTGTTTCAAAAAAGCGGTCAATCCCGCCCGAAAACGGGGGGCATTTTGCGCTTATGCTCGTTTTTTCTGAAAATATCGTCGATTTTTTTCTTTGTTTCGGGAGAGGCTTTGCCGAACAGGATATAATCGTCGATTTCGGCATAGCTCATACCCAGCTCCTGCTCGTCGGTCTGTCCTTCCCAAAGTCCCGCGGAGGGTTTTTTGTCTATGATGGACTGCGGCGCGTCAAGATACCGCAGAAAGTCATACACTTCCCGCACGGTCAGGTCTCCTATCGGATTGAAATCGTAGCCGCCGTCCCCCCATTTGGTAAAATATCCCATGGTGTTTTCGCTTTTGTTGCCCGTACCGGCGACAAGGCAGCCTTCCGTCTGCGCGACAAGATATAACGTCGTCATTCTCAGGCGGGGATTTACGTTTGCCGAAGATTTTTTTACCGTTTCCGCGTCGGAATCGTTTATTGCGTTTCGGGCGGCGAGAGTCAAGGCATGCTTTGCCTGCGTTATGTCTACAATTCGGGTTTCGATTCCGAATTTTTCCGCCAGCCTTTTGGCGTCCTCCGAGTCTGTGGTGTAGTTCTGTCTGCTTTCGCAGGGCATTATTACGCCGATTGTCTTTTCGGGACAGGCGGCTTTGCACAGTATTCCCGTCAGCGCGCAGTCTTTTCCGCCGCTGTTGCCGAACACAACGCCTTTTGCGCCGCAGGATGCGACAATATTTTTAATCCAGCTTACTCTTGCTTCCTTTTCCTTTGCCCAGTCTCTCATGTCAGTCTCCTTTCTTTTCGTTTCTTGATTTTATTGCCAGCCACACCGACAAAACCTGAATATCCGCGGGGCTGACTCCGCTTATTTCGCTTGCGCGCAGCAGATTTTCCGGCATAATTTTGTTGAGCTTTGTCGCGGCTTCCGTTTTAAGGCCTTTGATTTGCGTAAAGTCCGTTCCGCGCGGCAGCTTTTTTGCTTCCAGCGCCGCTTGGGATTTCATCTGCGCTTCCGCTTTGGCGATGTACCCCGCGTACTTTATTTCCGTTTCAAAGCTTTCCAACTCGTTTTTGGGTATGTCGGAAAAAAGTCCCGCGTTTACAAGCATTTCCGCGCGCACGGCGGGGCGTTTCAAAAGCGCCGAAACCGTCGCGCCCGTTTCCGTCGGATTTTCCTTCGCCTCGAAAAGTATGCGGTTTGCGGTTTTTGCGTCCAGCGTTTTTTCCGCAGTCTTTTTCATGCCCTCCAATCTTTTTAAGCGACCGATAAATTTCTCGTATCTTTCGTCGTCCACAAGCCCGATTTCGCGCCCTGTCGGCGTGAGCCTGAGGTCGGCGTTGTCCTGACGCAGCAAAAGACGGTGCTCCGCGCGCCCCGTCATCATCCTGTAAGGTTCGTCCACTCCCTTTGCGGTTATATCGTCAATCAGCACGCCGATATATGAGCTGTTGCGGCTTAAAACAAAGGGGGGCTTGCCCCGAACAAGCCGCGCGGCGTTTATGCCCGCGACAAGTCCCTGACCTGCGGCCTCCTCGTAGCCGCTTGTGCCGCAGATTTGCCCTGCGAAAAACAGACCTGTGTGCCGCTTTGACATCAGAGAGGCATTCAGTTCGGTAGGGTCTATGCAGTCGTATTCTATGGCGTAAGCGTCGCGCATGATTTCAGCGTTTTCAAGCCCCTTTACCGTGCGCACGATTTCTCTCTGAACGTTTACGGGCATGGAGCTTGACAGCCCCGCCAGATAAATTTCCTCCGTGTCCTCGCCCTCCGGCTCCAAAAAAATCTGATGACGTTCCTTGTCCGCAAACCTGATAACCTTGTCCTCTATGGACGGACAGTATCTCGGACCTACGCCGTTTATCGAGCCGTTGTAGACAGGGGCTTTGTCCTTGTGCCGCAAAATCAGTTCTTTGGTCTGCGGCGTGGTGTATGTCAGATGGCAGACGCGGCTGTTGTTGGCTTTTTCGTTGAGAAAGGACAGGGGCAGCGCTTCGTCGCCCTCCTGCCTTTCGGTCTTGGAAAAATCGACGCTGCGACGGTGGATTCGGACGGGGGTGCCCGTTTTGAAGCGTCTCAAATCGAAACCCAGCTTTTTCAGCTCGGCGGAAAGCCGATAGCAGCCCGCAAATCCGTTGGGACCTTGTTTTTTTGTGTACTTGCCCACGATGATTCTGCTTGACAAATAGACGCCCGTGGCAACGATGAGGGAAACGCAGCGGAATTTTTCTCCCGCCGCGGTGCTTACCTCCCACAGGGTTTGGGATTTTTTTGTTATTTTTTTTATTCCGACCGCCTCTCCCTGCCTAAGCCTCAGACCTTCGGTGCTTTCGAGGAGTTTCTTGAACTCTGTGTGGTATGCGTTTTTGTCCACCTGCGCGCGCGGGCTGTAAACGGCGGCGCCCTTGCTTTTGTTGAGCATACGCATTTGCAGCGTGCATTTGTCGGCAATCAGCGCCATTTGTCCGCCCAACGCGTCGATTTCCTTTACTATCTGTCCTTTGGCGGTGCCGCCTATGCTGGGATTGCACGCCAAAAAAGCCACCGCGTCGAGATTTGCGGCAAGCACGAGCGTTTTGCATTTGAGTTTTGCGGCGGCGACTGCCGCTTCGCAGCCTGCGTGTCCCGCGCCTATTACTATTACGTCGAAAAAATCCATGCGTCTGTTGCTTCCGAATATATATTATATCATGTTTTTACAGCCTTTTAAAAGTTTTTTGGTGCGTCGTACAGGGTATATTTGAAAATATTTTAAAATATTATTAAAAGACAAGCCCGCGCCTGTTACACTTTGCGCGGCGCGAGGGGAATACCGCTTATGGGAATAATCTGGATTCTGCTCATGGTGATAAGCATAGGCATGATGATGTTTGCCGACCCCGCAGGGATTTTGAGCGCCATGACGGCTTCGGTAAACGAATCTCTTTTGCTGTGCGTCAAGATGTGCGGCGTCTATTGCGTGTGGTTGGGCTTCATAAAAATTATGGAGGAAATAAACGCTTTGAAGGCTGTGGGCAATTTGCTCCGTCCGCTTATCGAAAAGCTGTTCGGCAGCGTGAGTCCCAAAGCAAAGGATTATCTTGTCGTAAACATAAGCGCCAATCTCATAGGAGTGGCAAACGCCGCCACGCCCACCGCAATCAAGGCGATAGACGAGATGGACAAAGGCGACGTCAAAATGACAAGGGGTATGGCAATGCTGTTTGTAATAAACTCCACGGGCATAGAGCTTTTGCCGTCGACGGTTATGAGCATGCGGGCGGCGGCGGGCAGCGTCAGTCCCGCCGATATACTTCTGCCGTCCTTTATTGTAAACGTCGTCACCACCGCGTTGGGAATCCTGCTCGTGTGCCTGTTGTACAAGAAGGATGCAGACAAACGCGCCTCGAAGTCGGGCGAACTGAACGTGTCAACTCCGCTTAAAGGCAGGCGCGCCTGAACGGATAAGAGCCGCAGGAAAAAGCTGTTGTCCCGAGTGTTTCATACGCGCACGGGGACGCGAAAGGGGACGTGAAAATGGGTGATTATATTGTTCCGATACTGTTCGTCGCGCTTATTCTGATTGCGGCGATAAAAAAGAAAAACCCCTATCAGTGCATGATAGAGGGAGCGAAAGAGGGATTTTCCGCCTCCTTCGGTCTTTTCCCCAACATAATGGCGATTTTTCTTGCCCTTTCGCTGATGCAGGCTAGCGGCCTCAACGATCTTTTAAGCCGTATTCTGTCCGTTCCCATGCAATGGCTTGGCATACCCAAGGAGCTTGCGGGGCTTGTGGTGCTGCGTCCCGTCAGCGGAAGCGGCAGTCTGGCAATGCTCAACGACGTGCTTGCCAAGTACGGCCCCGACAGCTATATAGGGCGCTGCGCAACCATGATAGTAGACGGCTGCGACACGGTGTTTTATATCGCGACCATTTATTTCGCCCGTACAAAAGTGAAAAATACGGGGAAGGCCATTGCCATAGCGTTGGCAGTGTCTTTTTTGAGCTGTCTTCTCGGCTGTTGGCTGTGCAGAATTATGTAAAGTTTAAGTTGACAAAAAGCCGCAATACAAGTGCAAAAAGCAAAAGAGCGCCCGAAGGCGCTCCCTACTCGACAGCTCAGTAGCTGCCGTTGTAATTGTTTATTCTTCTTGCGTAGCTGCCGTCGTGTCTTTCTCTGAGGGAAAGTCCCGCGAGTATGGCGGACGCGAGATAAGCAAGCATGACCACTATTGAAGACACAGCCATTGCCGCGCCGCCGAAGAAGTTCATTATCGAACCGAGAAAAGCGATGATGTTTATTACGAGAAAGAAAATAACAATACCTTTTCTGTCTGCGATGACGCCGTTGTCCGATACCGACGGAGTTCTGATAAGTCTTGACGCAAGCACTATCATGATTATGCCTAAAATCATCATGAGCACTCCTGCCACGATGACAACCGCCGTCATGACGTTGCCCGCCGTCGCCGCGCCCGTGCCGGCATTTCCGAACGTTCCGTTGAACATTTCCGCTATGGTTCCGCTCAAAACAAGAAACAAAAATCCGCCGATTGTTTCAAAAATTCCCAAAATGAGATTGATTATTCCGACCGACTTTTCCAATCTGACCTTTTTTTCGTTCATAACAAAAGCTCCTTAATTTTTTTGTCAAACACGATGCGTCGGATGACGCGTCCGCGCTTGCCGTTTGTTTTCAGTATGCGCAGAAAGAAAATAATTATTCCTTTACAAAATGCGCGAAAAGGGATGAAGCGCCGTAGCCCGTTGTCGCAGGTCAAGGGCTTCTTTGTTTAAAGCAAAAAAACGCGGCGGTATTCCCGCCGCGACGTGTCGCGCTTTGTTTATTCCGTCGCAAAATTCAAATGAAATTCAAACGTCAGCTGCGCAGGCTTTGAGCGAAGCTTTTTTTATTGCCAACGCGCAGACTGCAACGGATGCTGCGTTTGCCAGCGTGATGAATAAAGGGTAGATGTAGAAATACCTGTCAGTGCACAAATTCAATATACCTGCGACAACAGTCAGCGAGTTGAGGACGATAAAAATTATTGACGCGGCGGTTTTGAATTTTTCAACCCTTTGCCCCGTTTTGTATACGGAAACAGTCATGCCGATTGCAAAAAACAGCTGCACAAAACCTGCTGCGGCGGTGGAAAGTCCGTAAATTGTCAAAATGTTTTTAAAACCTTCGTAAGAAACTTCGGCGGGTATTAGCTGTTCAAAAAGAAAAAAGAAGATTTTGTTTGCGGCGGCGTACTGCCAAGAGGAAAAGCAGATGTTCAATCCCGTTGCCGCAAGCGCGAGTCCCATGACAAGATTGATTGTCCCCGACGCTATTTGCAGCGAATTTTTGTTCAAAATCATTATTCCGCCCCCGTATTGCAATAATTTTATTTAATTTAACCACAGAAACGATATTTTTGTCAAGCAGCTCAAGGGGCGCCGACGAAATTTTTGTTCCAATCGCAGAAAATCGCTTGACAATCAAATCACAAGGTGCTAACATAGACAGGCATCGTGTTTATGCGATGCGTTTTTGTCGCGGGGTAGAGCAGCCTGGTAGCTCGTCGGGCTCATAACCCGGAGGTCGAGTGGTTCAAATCCCTCCCCCGCAACCAAAAAATGGCGGCGTAGCTTAGTTGGTTATAGCGGCCGGTTCATACCCGGCAGGTCGTTGGTTCGAGTCCGACCGCCGCTACCACAACCGTTTTGAGTACGGTCGTTTTTTTACGTGGCTCCTTGGTCTAGCGGTCTAGGACATCGCCCTTTCACGGCGGCAACACGGGTTCGAGTCCCGTAGGAGTCACCATCCCCCTCGGGAGCATAGCTCAGTTGGGAGAGCACCTGCCTTACAAGCAGGGGGTCACAAGTTCGAGCCTTGTTGCTCCCACCATAAAAAGACCGTAAAAGCGTCCTTTTAATCGAAAAGGACGCTTTTTTCTTTCGTTTTTTCACATAAAATGACCGACTTTTAATTTGTAATGGCGAAAAAATTTATTAAAAAGGGGTCAAATTTTTATATCGTATTTCATTATTTCAAGACGTTCAAATTCAGTCTGAACATGGGTATAAATATTAGCAAAAAATTATTTAAATTATATTGACATTAAACTACTAAACATGTATAATATAAGCAAGTAACGGCGACTTACAAAAGTCCGGCTAATGCTTTTCAAAAGTGTTTGGCACTGTCGTTACTTTTTTATTTATATTTTGGTTTCAATCTATGCGAGCCTTGCTTGTTGCGAACGCAAAGACATTTAAGGGGTTTTTGCCGAAAAGGGTTTTTTCCCTTGCAATTAAACGCTTGACAAACTTAGACGCCGCGAGTAATATTAAGTCGCTGCGGCAAGCATATTGCCTAAAAGTATAAAAGCATAGCGTTCCGTCAAAGATTCATTGTACGGAAAAAGGAGAAAATTATGATAAACAAAGATATGACGATTATGGAAGCGCTCGAACAAAACAGAGCTTCCGCCACTGTTTTTGCGGGATACGGCATGGGTTGCATAGGCTGTCTTGCCGCGAGCGGCGAAACAATCGCCGAAGCCGCCGCCCACCATGGCATAGACGTGGACGAGCTGGTGAACAAGCTCAACGAAACCTGCAAATAAGGTCGGTTTAAGCGTGTTTTTTAACGCGGAAAAAGGGCGAAGCTTCTGCTTCGCCCTTTTGTTAAATTGGTTTTCAATACGATTCGTTTTTTGATTTAAGCACACTTTTTTTCCAAGCCGGCAACAAATTTTTCGAGTCTGTCCAAGGCCTTGACTATGGTATCCATGCTTACGCAGTAGCCGATACGCATATATCCTTCCGCGGAGAAGCACACGCCGGGTATGACCGCAACCTTGCATTCCTTGACAAGGCGCGTGCAAAATTCCATGCTGCTCATACCGAATTTGCTTATATTGGGCATGATGTAAAAGGCGCCTTCGGGCTTAACCACGTCAAGTCCCATTGCCACGAGTCTGTCGTAGCAGTAGTCGCGTCTTTTTCTGTATTCCTCGACAAAGGGTGCGGGGTCGAATCTGAGCGCTTCGATTGCCGCATACTGTATAAAGGTGTTTGCGCACACTGTCGTATACTGGTGCACCTTGAACGCCTGCTCGATGAATTCCTTGCTTGCCATCATGTAGCCCAGTCTCCACCCCGTCATTGCGTAAGGCTTGGAAAAGCTCTGGCAATACACGATTTTTTCTCTCAAATCCTGAAACCTGACAAAGCCCGGTCTGCGCTCGTTGTAAACCAGCTGGTTGTAGCATTCGTCGCAGATGACGAACATATCGCGTTTTTTGACCTGTTCGTAAACATTGAGGAGGGACTTTTCGTCAAGGATTGTGCCTGTGGGGTTGTTGGGGCTTGTGAGAATGATTGCTTTGGTTTTGTCGGAAACGACGGAGGCAAGAGCCTTTTCCGTTATCTGAAAGTTGTCGGGAGCGGTGTTCAACTCGACGTACCTGCCCTTGCACAGCTCGATGACGGGCTTGTACATGGAAAAGGCGGGCACGGGAACTATGACCTCGTCGCCCTCGTTGACAACGGCAAAGAGCGCGCTCATTATGGCTTCCGTGCTGCCCGTAGTTATCATAATTTCGTTTTCGTCGTAATCCACTCCGTTGAGTTGTTTTTCGAAAGCGGAAATTTCCCTGCGAAGCTCCGCCACGCCCATAGTGGGCGCGTAAAAGGTTTTGTTGTTTTCCAACGCGACTCCGCAGGCGTCCTTAACCTGCTGAGGGGTGTGGAAATCCGGCTCGCCGAGAGTGAGAAACAGCTCGGCGCCCTCCTTGTGCGCCATATCGTTGAAGGCGCGCAGCGGGCTGGGTTCGATACGTGTAACCTGTTCGTTGAATTTCATAGATTGTTATCTCCCTTTCTTTGAATTATATCATATACGCCCGAAAGCGCAGGTGTAATTTGTTTGAAAAAACCTTTTCCTTTTTTGCGGTTTAGCGAGGCGTTGTCCTTTTCGTTCTGTGCGGGAAGGGCATTTTGCGGACAACTCTTCTTTTTTGTTTTTCTCGGTTGCCAACGCGCCTTTGCGGTGCTATAATTGCTGTCGGAGAAAATTTACATGATTTACAATATGCTCGGAAAAACCAATCTTGTCATATCCGCGGTGGGCTTGGGCGGAATCCCCTTGCAGCGCTTAGACCGGGAAAAAGCGGTGGAAACGGTGCGTTACGCCTTGGAGCGCGGAGTCAATTTTATCGACACGGCGCGCGGATATACGGTCAGCGAAAGCTACATAGGCGCGGCTCTTGCGGGCGGACTGCGCGGGGACGTGGTGCTTGCCACAAAAGCGCCGCCGACGGACCGCGGGGGTATGCTCAAAGAAATGGAGGGAAGCTTGAAAGACCTCGGCACGGATTACATTGATTTGTATCAGGTGCACAACGTGAAGGATTGCGCGTCGATTGACCGTGTGTTCGGCGACGACGGCGCATATAAAGCGTTTCTGGAAATGAAAGCCGCGGGCAAAATAGGCCACTTCGGCGTGACAAGCCACAAGCGCGAGGTGCTGACTTATCTGCTGGAAAACTACGCCGACAAAACAGAAACAATAATGTTTCCCTACAATATCGTGGAAACGCAGGGAGAGGAGCTGTTTGCGCTGGCAAGCAGTCTCAATGTGGCTGTCATAGTGATGAAGCCGCTTGCCGGCGGAGCAATCGGGGACGCCGCGCTTGCAATGCGTTTCGCGTTGTCCAATCCGCACGTGTCGGTCGTCATACCCGGCATGGCAAATCAAAAAGAGGTGGACGAAAACACGTCGCAGCCCGCCGAGCTTTCCGACGCGGACAGGGAAAAATGCGCGTTGCTTGCGGGCGAGCTGGGTTCCGAGTTCTGTCGGAGATGCAGCTATTGCGCGCCCTGCCCCGCAGGGCTTGACATACCCACCATTTTCACTTTCGAGGGGTATCTCAAACGCTACAACCTTGCCGAATGGGCAAAGGACAGATACATGAATCTGAAAAAACGTGCCAAAGACTGTCTTGGATGCGGTGAGTGCGAAAAGAGATGTCCTTACGAGCTGAAAATCAGGGAGAGACTTAAAAACGTCGCACGTGAGTTCGAGGACGCCGAAAAGGCGTTTTCCGACTCCGAAAGGAGTTGAAAATATGGCGTTGTTCGAGTGCAAGCTTTATTCCCATGTACTGCACGAGCCGTCGCAGGTAGCCGTTTACGCGCCGGACCGAAAAAACGCTGGGATGTCCGACTTTAACGTCGTGCTTTTGCTGCACGGGATGTGCTGCGACGGAAAGGATTTTTTCATGCGCACGGGCGTAGCCGCTTATGCCGACGCTGCGGACGCCGTGCTTATTGCGCCATCCTGCGGCAACAACTATTTCGCCGACGGGCAGAACGGACTTAAATACGAAACGTATCTGTTCCGCGAGCTGATTCCTTTTTTGCAAAAACCCTTTTCTTTAAACACCTCCCGTGAAAAAAATTTCATTCTCGGCACGTCTATGGGAGCCTTCGCCGCGGTGCGGCTGGGGCTGACTTATCCCGACAGGTTTAAAGCCGTTTGTTCTTTGTCCGCGCCGTTGGACCTGAAAACCGCGGTGGAAACGCTGCGCGACAATATCAGGGACTGCCGCCGCCGCGCTTTTTGCTCGGTCTACGGCTCCTGCGAGCAGTTCGGCGGCTCGTCGGCGGACATACTGCATCTGATTGAGCGGACTCCTCCCGCAACGGCTCCGTTTCTTTGGCTGTATGTGGGGAGAAACGACCCTCTTTTGCAAATCAATAAACAAACTGCGGAAAAAATCAGAGAAAAAGGCTTTGCCCTTTCGCTTGAAACGGACGACGGCGCCCACGACTGGGCAAGCTGGGACAGGCAGGCGAAAAGATTTTTCGACTTGTACGTGGGAAAATAATATTCCGTAATATAACGAGACTTAAAAGGACGCGGAAGCGTCCTTTTTGCCGTATGCGTTTGATGTCGAATTTGGGCGAAAACGCGCCAAATCGCTTGACAAACCGCCCCGAAACTCTCATAATAATTGTATAAACAAAGTTTTGCCGCCGCACAACAGGGGAAACAAAGGAGGAGACAATTGAAGGAGAATTTATTTGAAGCGGCGCGTTCCGACGAGAAGCTCAGGAGCGCTGCGTTTGATACAAGCTGCGCAATGGATGAAATTTTGTGGAGGCTCAAGGATTTGAGTTTGATTCACAACGACATTTCCGAGCTGATAAGCGTGGGCTGCGGCTTCGGCGACGTTGCGGGCGACCTTAAAAACGTCTCCGACAAGACGCGCGACAGAATACGCGAGGCTTTCAGATACAGAGAGATGAACGACGCTTTGAACCGCGTTTTGGGATACGAGCTTGAGAGAGTGTGCGAAAGCATAGAAAATCTGATTTATCCCGCGCCCGACGCGCCTGAGGAATAATATTGCGTCCCGCTTTGACAAAGCGGGATATTTTTTTGTCGGCACGTCTAAAACGATTGACAAACCCGATTGAGGCTGATAAGATAACACTCGAAGAAACCTATCGAGAGTGTCGGAGGGACGGACCCGTCGATGACACAGCAACCGGACGAAAAGTCGTCACAGGTGCTAAATTCCGCAGGGCGAGGCTCTGGAAGATAGGACGGCGTCAAAAGCTGTTTCGTCAACCCCGCGCTGTCCGCGGGGTTGTTTTGATTTAGAGGTTTTAACAATCGCAGACGAAGGAGAAAATTAAGGGAATGACAGGAAAGAGATTTTTTACAAGCGAGAGCGTGACGGAGGGGCACCCCGACAAAATGTGCGACCAGATTTCCGACGCGATTTTGGACGCGATACTCAAAGAAGACAAAAACGCGCGCGTTGCTTGCGAAACGCTTGCTTACACGGGGGGCGTTGTGGTTGCGGGAGAAATCAGCACCCGCTGCTATGTGGACATAAAGAGCATTGTCCGCAATACCGTCAGGGAAATCGGCTACACGCGCGCCAAATACGGATTTGACGGCAACACTTGCAGCGTTTTGACGTCTATTGACGAGCAGTCTCCCGACATCGCGCTCGGAGTGGACAAAAGTCTCGAAAGCAAGGAAGGTTTCGGCGGCGAGGCGGAGCTTGGCGCGGGAGACCAGGGCATGATGTTCGGCTATGCCTGCGACGAAACACCCGAGCTTATGCCTGCGGCGCACGTTTACGCCAATATGCTTACAAAGCGCCTTGCCGAGGCTCGCAAAAGCGAGGAAATAGAGCTGTTGCGGCCTGACGGAAAAGCGCAGGTGACTGTCGAATACGACGGCGACAAGGTCAAACGTATAGATACCGTCGTGGTTTCCTCCCAGCACGCGGCGGAAGCGGATATGGAAACGCTGCGGGAGGAAATTCTCAAAAAGGTTATTCTCGCCACGCTGCCGGCGGAGCTGGTTGACCGAAGGACGAGGTATCTGATAAACCCTACGGGAAAATTCGTCATAGGCGGACCTATGGGCGACTCGGGACTGACGGGCAGGAAAATAATAGTCGACACCTACGGCGGCTATTGCCCGCACGGCGGCGGCGCGTTTTCGGGAAAGGACCCGACAAAGGTTGACAGAAGCGCGGCTTACATGGCGCGTTATATATGCAAAAACATCGTGGCTGCGGGCGCGGCGCGCAGAGTTCAGCTTCAACTGTCTTACGCCATAGGGGTGGCGAGACCCGTTTCGGTTTGCGTGGACACCTTCGGCACGGGAGCCGTTCCGGACGAAAGCATGACGGAGCTGGTAAAGCGTTTGTTCGACCTTCGTCCGCAGGCAATAATAGAAAAGCTGGATTTGCAAAAACCCGTGTACAGACAGATTGCGAGCTACGGGCATTTCGGCAGGGACGGCATGACGTGGGAAAATACGGATTCGGCGCAAATGATTGCCGCCGCCGTCGAGGAATATAAATCGGGCAGATGACTTTAAAGGGAGCAATAGGCAACATAGTTTTTTTCAACGCGGAAAACGGCTACACCGTTTTTCAGTTGATTTCCGACAGCGACGGCGGGGAAACGACCTGCGTGGGGTATCTTCCGCAGCTCAACGTCGGACAGCAAATCGAGGTTTCGGGCAAAATAGTTACTCATCAGAGGTTCGGCGAGCAGTTTTCCGTTGAAAAATTTTCCCTTGCCGCGCCGACAGGCTCGGATGGGCTTGTCAGATATCTTGCAAGCGGACTGATAAAGGGCGTGGGAGAGGCTACGGCGCGTCTTATAGTAAATTCATTCGGCGACGATACTCTTTCCGTGCTGGAAAATTCTCCCGAAAGGCTTGCCGAGCTGCGCGGAATCAGTCTGAAAAAAGCGCGCGCCATAGGAGAGGAGTTCAATGAGCACAGAGCCATGCAGGAGCAGATTATGTTTCTGCAAAGCTACGATATTACCCTCAACACGGCAATAAAGATATATCGCGTTTACAAGGACAAGACGGAAAGCGTATTGAAAAGCAATCCTTATAGGCTTATAGACGACGTGGACGGAATCGGTTTTTTGTCGGCGGACAGAATCGCAGGCAGCATGGGCATAGGCAAGGACAGCGAGTTCCGTCTGCGCGCGGGCATAGTTTATTGTCTCAAAGACGGGGCGGAAAAGTCGGGCAATACCGTTATTGAGGAGCAGACTCTCAAAAAATCGGTGGGCGAGCTTTTGGGGTACGACATATCCGAAAGGGCGGAGCTTTACGAGGAAACGGTAGACAACCTGATATTCGACCTTATGGCGCGCCGTTTCGAGGACGGAGAGAAAGCAGGACTGGCTCTTACGAGGTATTACAATATAGAAAAAAACATTGCGGGCGCGCTGGTCAGGCTGGACGAGGAGGCGCCCGCCATTTCCGCGTCGTTTAAGACGCTCATAGAGGATTTTCAGTCGGCGAACGGAGTCAAGCTGCATTCCAATCAGCGGCGGGCGGTGGAGGCGGCGTTTGAAAACGGAGTCACGGTGATAACGGGCGGACCGGGCACGGGCAAAACCACAATCGTCAGGTGCGTTTCGTATATATGCGACGCTCTTGACATAAAGGCGGAGTATTGCTGCCCTACGGGACGCGCCGCAAAGAGGCTGGGAGCCTCGACGGGCAAAAACGCAAAGACCATACACCGTCTGCTCGGCATGGAGGCGAGGGAGGACAGGCTGGTTTTCGCTTACGACGCCTCCAACCCTCTCGAAGCCGACCTCGTGGTGGTGGACGAAGCGTCCATGGCGGACGCCGTCATTTTCAACAGTCTTTTGAAGGCTTTGCGGCGCGGCTGCCGTCTGGTTCTTGTGGGCGACAAGGACCAGCTTCCCTCCGTAGGCGCGGGAAACGTGCTTGCCGACGTAATCAAGAGCCGTCTGTTTTCAGTAAACGAGCTTACCCACATTTACAGGCAGTCGGAGGACAGCTATATAGTTACCAACGCGCACCTGATAAACAGCGGAAAAATGCCCGTCATAGAAAAGGACAGCAAGGATTTTTTCTTTATCGCGAGGGACAATCAGGAGGATATCCTAAACGAGGTTACGGGACTTGTGACGACGCGTCTGCCGAAGTTTACTTCCCTTTCTCCCGCGGAGATTCAGGTGCTTGCGCCAATGAAAAGCGGGCTTGCGGGCGTCGCCAACTTAAACCGCACGCTGCAAGCCAAAATAAATCCCTTTGAGCGTTCAAAAAGCGAAATCAACGTCGGAGGCGTGGTTTTCCGCACGGGAGACAAGGTCATGCAGACGGTCAACGACTACAATATGGAGTGGGAAATCAACGACTCGGAGGGCGTGAGGTCGGGCAAGGGCGTTTTCAACGGCGACATAGGTTATATTACGCGAATAGACCGCACAGAAAATCTTGCTGAAATTCTGTTCGACGACGGCAGGCGGGCGGTTTACACCTCGGCGGATATGCCCGACCTGACTCTCGCCTACGCGGTTACCGTGCACAAAAGTCAGGGGAGCGAGTTCGACGCGCTGGTCGTGGCGGTGACAAACGGACCGCCCACGATTTTAAACCGCAATCTGCTTTATACGGCGGTCACGCGCGCAAAAAAAACCGTGGTTTTGGTATGCAGCAAAAGGATGCTGGGAATGATGGTCAAAAACAATTATATCGAGGAGCGCGCCACCATGCTCAAAGCGTTTTTGAAGGAAGAAAAACAGAAGCGCTCGGCGCTTTACCTGTGAGAAGCGCAAAAAAGTCGGAAGCGGCCGCGGCAAAGGGATTGTCGCGCTTTTTCGGCGCGCACGGATATACCTGCGTATGCTGCGGCGCGGACGTTTTCGACGAGACGGGCGTTTGCGGATTCTGCCTGCCCAAGCTTAAATTCAACAACGGCAACGTCTGCCGACGCTGCGGGGCTGCTCTCGGCGACGTGGACAACCGTTTCTGCGCCGCCTGCGAAAGGTTCGACGGCGTGTTTTTCGACGGCGCGGCTTCGGCTTTTGTGTATACGGGGGAAGTAAGCCGCCTGCTGCTCAAAATGAAATACGGCGGAGCCAAATATCTATCCGAGTTTTTCGCAAGGCAGATGGCAAACAAATTTCTGACGCTGTCCGTCGGGTTCGACGTTGCGGTTCCCGTTCCCATGACAAAATCCGCCAAGAAAAAACGCGGATACAATCAAGCGGAGTTGCTAACCGCGGATTTTTGTGATATAATAGGCGCGGATTTTCGTTTTGATTTGATTGAAAAGGCGCGCGAGACTCCGCAGCAGGAAACGCTCGGCTTCAAGGCGCGGAGGGAAAATCTCCAAGGCGCCTTCAAGGCAAAACGGGACGACGCCGTTTGCGGCAAACGGATTTTGCTCATAGACGACGTAAAAACCACCGGCGCGACAATCAATATGTGCGCAAAAGCTCTTAAAAAAGCGGGCGCCGCGTATGTTTTCGGACTTACCGCGGCAAGCTCCCGCGACATTTCTGCTACTGAAAGGGATTGAAGATGAACAACAAAAAACAATTGAAATTATTGGAAAAGATTGCGGTTAAGGTAGAGGCTCTTGCCGACACGTATGCGGCAATGACGGACGCGCGGCTCAAAGAGTGCACTTCCCTGTTCAAAGCCCGTCTGGAAAGCGGGGAAAGCCTCGATTCCGTTCTGCCCGAGGCCTTCGCCGTCGTGAGAGAGGCGGCAAAGCGCGTGCTCAATATGTATCACTTCCACGTGCAGGTTTTGGGCGGCATAGCGCTGCATCAGGGGCGCATATGTCAGATGAGTACGGGCGAAGGCAAGACGCTTGTGTCAACCATGCCCGCTTATCTAAACGCGCTTACGGGACGCGGCGTTCACATAGTGACGGTAAACGAATACCTTGCCCGACGCGACTCCGAGTGGATGGGAAAAATATTTAAATTTCTCGGGCTTTCGGTAGGCGTGATTTACAACGATATGCCTTTGAAGGAAAAACAGAGGGCTTACGCCTGCGACATAACCTACGGCACCAACAACGAATTCGGCTTCGACTATCTGAGAGACAACATGGCGGTTTCCAAGTCGCAGCTTGTGCAGCGCGGACTCAATTTCGCCATTGTCGACGAGGTTGACAGCATACTTATCGACGAAGCGCGCACGCCTTTGATTATCAGCGGCAGGAGCGGAAAGTCCAACGAGATGTATATAACCGCCAATCGTTTTGTCAAGACGCTTACCTGCGGGATAGAAAAGTCGGACGAGGGCAAGGGAAAGCTTGCCTCCATTATGGGCGAGGGCTACTCCGAGGAGGACGAGGAGAAGTATGACGCCATGAAAAACGAAAAGGACAAGGCTGTGCGTCTCACCGCGCGCGGCGTTGTCAAGGCGGAAAGGTTTTTCAAGGTGGACAATCTCGGCGACGTGGAAAGCACCGAGCTTAACCACTATATAAATCAGGCGCTCAAAGCAGTTTTCGTCATGAAGCGCGACGACGACTATATCGTGGACAAGGGCGAGGTCAAAATAGTGGACGAGTTCACGGGGCGCATCATGGAGGGCAGGCGTTACAATCAGGGGCTGCACCAGGCAATCGAGGCAAAGGAAAACGTCCGCATACAGGAGGAAAACAAAACTCTTGCCACAATCACCTTCCAAAATCTGTTCCGTATGTACAAAAAACTGAGCGGCATGACGGGTACGGCAAAGACAGAGGAGGCGGAGTTCAACGATATTTACAATCTCGACGTAGTGGAAATTCCCACCAACAAGCCGATGATAAGAAAGGACTACGACGACGTGCTTTATTCCACGCGCGAAGCAAAGCTGAGAAATCTCGTCGCGGATATAGTTGAACGCCACAAGAGCGGACAGCCCATGCTTATCGGCACCGTTTCGGTGGAAAAAAGCGAGGAGCTTTCCGCAATGCTGAAAAAGAAGGGCGTTCCGCACAACGTGCTCAACGCCAAAAACAACGCGCGCGAAGCTGAAATCGTCGCGCAGGCGGGCAGGCTCAACGCAGTCACCATCGCCACCAACATGGCGGGGCGCGGCACGGATATTCTGCTCGGAGGAAATCCGGAGTACCTTGCAAAGCAGGAAATGGAGCGCAACAATTATACCCACGAGCAAATAGAGGCTGCAACCTCTTACGCGGACGGCGACGGGGAAACGGAAAGGCTCAAAGCGGTTTACCGCGCCCTTTTCGACAAGTACAAGGCTGTTTGCGACGCCGAAAAGGAAAAGGTGCTGGAAACGGGCGGTCTGCATATCATAGGCACCGAGCGTCACGAGAGCCGCCGCATAGACAATCAGCTGCGGGGCAGAAGCGGACGACAGGGAGACCCCGGCAGCAGCGTTTTCTTTCTTTCCACCGAGGACGACCTTGCGAGAGTGTTCGGAGGCGAAAGAATGCAGGCGGTCATGCAGTTTTTCAAGCTGGAAGAGGACGTGCCCATAGAAGCAAAGATAATAACAAGACAAATCGAGCGGGCGCAAAAAAGCATAGAGGGCATACATTACTCGCAGCGCAAGCATGTGCTGCAATACGACGAGGTCAACAACAAGCAGCGTCAGGTCATATACGGCGACCGCAACAAGGTGCTTAACGGCGAGGACGTGCACGAAATGATTCTCGATATGGCGGCGGGTTTTGCGAGAAAAGCGCTGGAAGACGCCTGCGACGGAACGGAAAACTCCCGCCTGTGGAATCTTGACGCCGTAAACGGAATACTCAAAAACAAATATCTGCCTCAGTTGGAGGACTTCGTGACGCGGGATATGGCGATTCGCGGCGCGAAGCACGTGCTTGACGAGCTTTCCAAAGAGGTCAGAAGTTTGATAGAGGAGCGCGCGGCGGAGGAGGACGAAAACGAGTTCAAACAGATAGAGCGTTATGTGCTTCTCAAAATCATAGACGAAAAGTGGATGGAGCACATCGACGACCTCGAAGAGCTGCGCAAGGGAATCGGCCTCATGGCTTACGGGCAGCAGGACCCCGTTATGGTGTACAGAAAGCGCGCCACGGAGATGTTCGAGCAGATGGAGGAGGATATAGAGTTCACCACTATTCGCTGTCTGTTATTCGCAAAATTCAGGCGCGTCGAAGCGGAAGAGGTGCAGAACGCCGAAGAGCTTAATCCCAATCTCGTGCTCAACAAGCCCTGCCCTTGCGGCAGCGGACTTAAATACAAAAACTGCTGCGGCAAGGAAAAGGCGGAGGAGCTGAAAAGGCAATACCGCGAAAACAAGAAAAACAAGCAAAAACAGTAAAAGTCGAAAAATCATAAAATTTTAACCAAAAGGGGTGATTTCAGTTGATTCAGGTAGAGGATTTGAAACAGACTTTGCGTGAAATATCGACAAAATTGAAAGGGGTAGGTGAGTCCCTTTGACTTGCCCAAGCAAAGGGCGGAGTTAGAGGAGCTTAAACAGCTTCAACAAAAAGAAGATTTCTGGAACGACGTTGCCACGGCTCAAAAGGTCAGCCGTCAGGCAAAGCACATCGAGGACAGGCTGGATTTTCTTGCGGCTCTTGAAAAAGACGCGGAAAATCTGAGCGAGCTTATTGCTTTGACCGACGATCAAAACGACCTTATGGAAGTTGAGACGGAGTTGAAGGCGCTTGCGGAAAAGGCGGAAACGCTGCATATAGAAACGCTGTTGTCCGGCAAATACGACGGCTACGACGCTATTTTGACGCTGCACGCGGGCGCGGGCGGCACGGAAGCTCAGGACTGGGTGAGTATGCTTTTCAGGATGTACACCCGTTACGCCGAGCGCCGCGGCTACAAAACGGAAGTCACCGACCGGTTGGACGGAGACGAGGCGGGCATAAAAAGCGTTACGTTCAATGTTTTCGGCGACAACGCTTACGGGTATCTCAAAGCCGAAAAGGGGGTGCACCGCCTGGTGCGCATTTCGCCCTTTGACGCAAACAAACGCCGACACACAAGCTTTGCCTCCTTGGAGGTTATGCCCGTCATCGACAACGATACCGACATAGTCGTAGAGGACAAGGATTTGAAGGTGGACACCTACCGCAGCAGCGGCGCGGGAGGTCAGCACATCAACAAAACGGAAAGCGCAATCAGAATCACGCACATTCCCACGGGCATCGTTGTTTCCTGTCAGACGCAGCGCAGTCAGATTCAAAACCGCGAGCAGGCGATGCTTATGCTCAAAAGCAAGCTTGCCGAGCTGCGCGAGCGGGAGCAGATGGAGGAGGCTCAGTCGCTCAAGGGGGACGTCAAAAAGATAGAGTGGGGCAGTCAAATCAGGTCCTACGTTTTTTGTCCGTATACTCTCGTCAAGGACCACCGCACAGGTTTTGAAAACTCCAATATAAACGACGTCATGGACGGAAACGTGCAGCCCTTTATCGAGGACTATCTTACCAAGGTGTACTGATATGCCGCAAGGTTTGAAAAAAGGCTTTGTCGTCTTGGGCATAGAGTCGTCCTGCGACGAAACGGCGTGCGCTCTCGTCGAGGACGGGAGAAAAGTTTTATCCAACGTCATAGATTCTCAAATTGAGCTGCACAGGCTTTACGGCGGAGTGGTTCCCGAGCTGGCCGGCCGCAACCATGTGGTTGCCATAGACAGAGCGGCAAAACAGGCCGTCAAGGACGCGGGCGCGGATTTTTCGGACGTGGACGCGGTGGCGGTGACTCGCGGCGCGGGGCTTGTAGGGTGTCTGCTCGTAGGCGTGTCCTATGCCAAAGCATTGGCTTATTCTCTTGGCGTGCCTCTTGTCGCCGTCAATCATATAGAAGCGCATATGTGCGCCAATTATCTCGATACGGACGCCGAGCCGCCCTACCTCTGCCTGTTGGCGAGCGGAGGGCACACGGCGCTGGTGCACGTTGTGGGCTACAACGATTATCGCGTCGTTTCCTCCACGGTGGACGACGCCGCGGGCGAAGCCTTCGACAAGGTTGCTCGCACTCTCGGATTGCCTTATCCCGGCGGACCGCAGATAGACAGGCTTTCGACGTCCGGCAAGCCGGTGTTCGATTTGCCCTCTCCGTTGCTTAAAAACGGCAACCTCTCTTACAGCGGGCTGAAAACCGCCGCCGTCAATCTTATGCACAACGCCGCGCAGCGCGGCGAAAAGTTGCCTGCGGAGGACGTTTGCGCGTCCTTTTCGCGCGCGGCGCTGGAACCGCTGCTGTCGCTTGCGGAAAAGCATTTGAAAAGGCTGGGACTCAAAACCCTTGCTCTCGCGGGAGGAGTAGCCGCAAACGGCTATCTGCGCGGCAGAGCGGAGTCGCTCGCCCGAAAAAACGGTTTCAAACTGCTTCTTCCCGAGAAAAAGCTATGTACGGACAACGGAGCCATGGTCGCTTCGCAGGGGTATTTCCTGCTTGCGGAAAAAGGCGTCAACTGCGACCTTACCCTAAACGCCGAACCTACGTTGAGACTCAGAGGGGACAGACCGTCGAGACGCTGAAACACTTTTGAGGTAAATTATTCATATTTAAGAGCGGGTCGACAAACCCGCTCTTTCATTAACTTACGGTAAATTTCAAGCCCGCATAGTTTTCTGTATGCGTATTCACGAATTTTTGCGAATTTTATACAAAATGCGGGGATTTTATTATTTTCGTCGCATAATTATAAAAACGATTGAATAAGATATGAATAAATTTCATAATTTTTTACATAAAAAACTTTTAAAACTCACTGCTGCGCTTGACAATCCGCTTAAAGTCGAATATGATAATTATCGGTAGAAAAGGAACATATTTTCATTGTTTTCCCGAAATTTGAAATGTGTTCCGGAGGAAGGAAAAGATGAAATTTATCAAGAGAGAAGTTCTCAAACAGAAGCCCGATTTTTCCAATCTCGTATTCGGCAAGAACATTTCGGACTATATGCTCGAATGCGATTATGCGGACGGCAAATGGGGCGAGCCTGTCATCAAGCCGGTGGAAGATTTTGCTTTGAGTCCCGCAACGATGATATTCCATTACGGTCAGGGTATTTTCGAGGGATGCAAGTGCTTCAAAAACGAGAAGGGCGAAATCACGCTTTTCCGTATCCGCGACAACCTCAACCGCATGAACCGCAGCGCCGAGCGCATGAGCATGCCCAAAATCGACGTCGAGGAGATGCTCAAAGGACTCAAAGAGCTGATAAAAATCGAAAAGGATTGGATACCCGACAAGGAAGGTCAGTCTCTTTACATACGTCCCACGATGATAGCCACGGAGTCCAGCATAGGCGTCAAAACGTGCGGAAATTTCAAATTCTACATAATTTTAAGTCCCGCCGCGGCATATCTTACGGGCATCAACAGTCTCGTGAAAATCAAGGTGGAGGACAAATACGTGCGCGCCTGCGTCGGCGGCACGGGCGAAGCCAAGTGCATAGGCAACTATGCGGGCAGCTTTCTTGCCATGAACATAGCCAAATCGGAGGGCTACGCGCAGGTTTTGTGGCTTGACTCCATAGAGCGCAAATATATCGAGGAAGTCGGGACGATGAACGTCATGTTCGTCATAAACGGCGAAGTGCTCACTCCCGCGCTTTCGGGAAGCATTCTTCCCGGCATAACGCGCGACAGCGCAATCAAGCTGCTGCGCGACGAAGGATATACCGTCACCGAAAAGCGCATTACCGTAGACGAGGTGATGAAAGCGGCAAAGGACGGAAGCCTCACGGAAATGTTCGGCGTGGGTACCGCGGCAATCGTATCCCCCGTCGGTACGCTCGGCTACAAGGGCGAGGACGTGGTTATCAACGGCAACAAGGTGGGCGAGGTGTCCAAACTGCTCTACGAGAAGATGATGGGCATACAGCGCGGCCGCATTGCCGACAAGTTCGGTTGGGTGGAAAAGGTCGATTGATTTTTCGCCCGCATTAAATCAGAAAATTTAAACAAGGAGAAACAAAGATGGCAAAGGTTACTGTTGATTTCCAGAACTGCAAAGGCTGCGGGCTGTGCGTCGCCGCTTGCCCCAAAAAAATCCTGCGTCTGGGAAGCGTAAGCAACAACAAGGGTTATTACGTTGTGGAGTGCACCGACCCCGAAGCCTGCGTGGGCTGCGCGGCGTGCGCGCACATGTGTCCCGACAGCATTCTGGAGGTGGAGAGATAATGAGCGAGAAAAAATTGATGAAGGGCAACGAGGCTATTGCCGAAGCCGCAATCAGAGGCGGATGCAGATACTTTTTCGGTTATCCCATCACCCCGCAGAATGAAATTCCCGAATATATGAGCTGGAGAATCCGCGAGGTCGGCGGCGACTTTGTGCAGGCGGAAAGCGAGGTCGCGGCAATAAACATGGTTTACGGCGCGGCGGGAGCCGGCGCGAGAGCCATGACAAGCAGCTCCAGCCCCGGTATCAGCCTTAAACAGGAGGGCATTTCCTACATAGCCTGCGCCGAGCTGCCCTGCGTTATAGTAAACATGGTGCGCAGCGGTCCCGGACTGGGCGGCATACTTGCTTCTCAATGCGACTATTTCCAGACGGTAAAGGGCGGCGGCCACGGCGACTACAAGCTGCTTACCTATGCTCCCTCTACCGTTCAGGAGGCTGTGGATATACTCTATTACGCGTTTGACAAGGCGGACGAATACCGCACTCCCGTCTGCATTTTGGGCGACGGTCTGCTCGGACAGATTATGGAGCCGGTAACCTTCCCCGAAATGAAGGAAATGCCCGACCCCTCCACAAAATCGTGGGCTGTGACGGGCACGCATCACGGCAAGGACAAGACGCTTGCCAGCTCCATTTACATCGACCCTAATCTGGGCGAGGCGCAGAACAACCATTTGGTGGAAAAGTTTGAAAGAATCGCTCAAAAAGAGACGCAGTGCGAGGAGTTCATGTGCGACGACGCCGAAATCATATTGACCGGCTACGGCAGCGTGGGCAGAATTATCAAATCGGCGATTTATATGTTGAGAGAAAAGGGAATCAAGGCGGGACTTGTGAGACCTATCACGCTTATGCCTTTCCCTACAAAGGTATATGAAAAATACGCCGCCAAAGCGTCGGTAAAGCGTTTCCTCACCGTCGAGCTGAGCATGGGACAGTTTGTCGAAGACGTGAAGCTGTCCGTCATGGGCAAAAAACCAGTTGACCTGTTCACGAGATGCGGCGGCAACATCATGACGCCGGAAGACGTTGTCGAAAAGGTTATGGAGGTGAAATAATTATGGCGACGACAGTATACAAAAAGTCTGCGATGCTTACAGACAAACCCATGCACTATTGTCCCGGCTGCGCGCACGGTTTGGTTCACAAGCTGGTTGCCGAAGCCACGGAAGAATTGGGGCTTATGGACAACCTTATAGGCGTTGCCAGCGTGGGCTGTTCCGTATTTTCGTATGACTATTTCAACTGCGACATGGAGCAGGCGGCTCACGGCAGAGCGCCAGCGGTTGCGACGGGCATAAAGAGAGTTCACCCGGACAAGGCGGTTTTCACCTATCAGGGCGACGGCGACCTTGCAAGCATAGGCATGGCGGAAATCGTACACGCGGCGACGCGCGGCGAAAACATTACGGTTATTTTCATCAACAACGCCATTTACGGCATGACGGGCGGTCAGATGGCGCCTACCACCCTTGTGGGACAAAAGGCGACCACCTGCATTTACGGCAGAGACCCGAAAATCAACGGCAACCCCATCAATGTGTGCGAGCTGCTTTCCTCTCTTACCGGTCCCGCTTATCTTGAAAGAGTTATGGTTACCGACGTCGCCAACGTGATGAAAGCCAAAAAAGCCATCAAAAAGGCGTTTGAATATCAGATGCAGAAAAAGGGCTTTACTCTTATCGAAGTGCTGTGCACCTGCCCGACCAACTGGGGACTCAGCCCCGTGGACGCCATGACTTTCGTCAAGGAAAAGATGCAGGCAAAGTATCCTTTGGGAGTTTATAAAGATATCGAAAAGGAGACTAAGTAATGGAAAATAAAATAATAATGGCCGGTTTCGGAGGACAGGGCGTTCTGAGTATCGGCAAATTTCTTGCTTACGCCGGAATGGAAGAAAATCTCGAAGTCACCTGGATGCCTTCTTACGGTCCCGAAATGCGCGGCGGCACTGCCAATTGCAGCGTTGTCATGAGCGACCGCCCCGTAGGCTCTCCGGTGATTGCTACCGCCGACTGTCTCATCGTCATGAACAAGCCCTCTGTGGCGAAGTTTATCGGCATGGTCAAAAAGGACGGCGTGGTGCTGGTCAACAGCTCTCTTATCGAGGACAAAATCGAGCGCACGGACGTTAAGGTCTATTACATACCCGCAAACGAGCTTGCCCACAAGGCGGGCAGCGACCGCTCCGCAAACGTGACTATGTTCGGAGCTTACGTTGCGGCGACCAAAGCGATTGCCAAGGAGTCGGCGCTTAAAGTCATCAACAAGCAATTCGGCAAAAAGCCCGCCGTGTTGGAATCGGCGCTCAAAGCTTTTGAAGCCGGTTTTGAAGCCGCGTCGAAATGACGGTAAAGCAAACCTAAATCACAAAAAAGCGTTCACCCCGAAAATTTTTTCGGGGTGAATTGAAGTGAGGACATATATGGATTACAAAAACAAAATTATTACCGTCGGGCAAGCGCTCGACATGGTAAAGTCAGGTATGAGAATAGCGCTCGGCGACGCGACGGTGGAGCCGCAGGCTTTTTTGGAAAATATTCATACCATAGCGGACAGAGTAAAGGATGTGGAGCTGACAAATTGTCTGGGACTCAGAAGCTATCCTTTTATGGAAAACTCCGCTTACCACGACAGCTTTATCCTGCGCTCTTTGTTTTTTTCCAAGCCCACGCGCGAGGCGGAAAAGTATTTGAGAGTTTCGTATGTGCCCTGCCACCTGCGCCACACGGCGCGCGCCATTCTGGCGCAGGGCAAGCCCGATTTGTTCGTCACCACCTGCACGCCTCCCGACGAGGAGGGCAACATGAGCATAGGTCTTTCCAACATATATTCGTCCGACGTGGTGAAACACGCGAAAAAGGTCATAGTCGAGATTAACGACAAAATGCCCTATACTTACGGCAACAACATAATCAACGTAAAGGACGTGGATTACATAGTGCCCGTGTCCTATCCTCTGCCTCAGGACGTGCCTCCCGCGCCCAACGAAAAGGACCGTATGATTGCGGGACATATCGCCGAGTATCTCAAAGACGGCGACTGCGTGCAGATTGGCATAGGCGGGATTCCCAACTCCGTTACCGAGTTTCTCGCGGAGAAAAAGGATTTGGGCATTCACACCGAGCTGCTCGGAGACGGATTGGCAAAGCTTGCCATGCGCGGAGTTGTCAACGGCAGCAAAAAACAGTTTATGAAGGGCAAGATAGTCACAAGCATCGTTATGGGGACGGACGTGGTTTACGACTTTGTAAACAAAAATCCCGACGTATACGTCATGAGCTGTTCCAAATGCAACGACCCTTACACGGTACGCAAAAACAAAAATCAGGTGTCAATCAACACCACGCTCGAAGTTGACCTGACGGGACAGGCGTGCAGCGAGGCAATAGGTTCAAGACAGTTTTCTGGCACGGGCGGGCAGGCGGACACAACGATAGGCACTCAGATGTCCAAGGGCGGAAGGAGCTTTTTGGCGCTCTATTCCACAGCGAGAGTTCTCAACAAGGAAACGGGCGAAAGAGAGGAAATCAGCAAAATCGTGCCTCAATTGAAGCCGGGCGCGACGGTCTCCCTCCAACGCAACGACGCGATGTACATAGTTACGGAATACGGCGCCGTAAACCTCATGGGACTGTCCGTTTCAGACCGCGCAAAAAAACTGATTTCCATAGCGCACCCCAAATTCCGCGAAGGTCTTACTTTGCAGGCTAAGGCGCTCGGACTGATAAAAGAATAATTTAAATTCAAAAAACCCTCCTCAAACGAGAAGGGTTTTTTATCTTTTTAAAAGGAAGAACCACACTATGTTGAGTATTTGCAGGGGAATGCCTATTATGAACAGCAGCCAGGCGTTGTCGGTAACGAAAATTATGCTGACGAAAAGCGTCAGGCACATTGTCCATATGAGCAAAGACACCGCGCAGAATACAAACAGCCGCATTTTCCACACTACGCTGAAAACCGTGAGCACTATCATTGTTGCGGGCAGCGCGTAAATAAACGCAAGCCAGGCTTTGTCGGGCGGCTCCGGCAGCAGACGGAGCACCACAAAAACGATTGTGGCAACCACCCACACAAGCAGCGATGCCGCGGCAGCGATGAGCGCGCGCTTTTTGTTGGCGGGGGACAAAGGTTTTTTTGTTTTTCCGTCCACAAGCTCGGCAAGCGTAACGTCGAAAATCTCCGCCATTTTGCTAAGCACCAGCACGTCGGGCAGCCCCTCGCCGCGCTCCCATTTACTCACCGCCTTGTCGGAATAATTCAGACGCTCGGCAAGTTCAAGCTGCGTGAGTCCTTTTGACTTGCGCAGCTGCGCTATGTTGTTTGCCACAGTCTGTTTTAATTGCTCCTGTTCTTCCATGCGTTCATTATAGAAAAAAACGGCGGTTTTGTCAAGATTTTAAAGGATTCTACCGTGAGTAGAGAGCCGAAAAACAAACTCTACCGCAAAAAAGGCAACAGTATACCGCATTTTTTGAGCAATAGATAGAAAATCGTTCTTAAAAGTGGTACACTGAACGTAAATTTAAAATAGGAGTTTTTGAGCTATGAGCTATGAAATATTTACCGACAGCACGGCAAACCTTCCGAATCAAATAATAGAGCGTTTTAAGTTAAACGTAATTCCCGTTCCCGTCATTGTCAACGGAGAAATAACCTATTCCTATGAAAAGGACGGCAAGAACGACCTGAAAGTTTTTTACGACAGGCTGCGCAAAAAGGAGAGCATTTCCACCTCCTGCATAAACGAGGAAGCGTTTGCCGAAGCCTTTGAAAAGACGCTTGAAAAAGGCAGCGATATTCTGTACGTGGCTTTCAGCTCCGCGCTTAGCGTCACCTGCGCCAACGGAAAAGCCGTAGCCCAAAGGCTTGCGGAAAAATATCCAGAGCGAAAAATATTTGTAGTGGACAGTCTCGGCGCGTCTATGGGGGAGGGGCTTATGGTTTATCATGCGTGCACCCTCAAAGAAAACGGTAAGTCCATAGAGGAGGTCAGGGACTGGCTTGAAAAAAACAAGCTGCGTCTGGCGCATTGGTTTACCGTTGAGGACCTGTATTGGCTTTTCAAGGGCGGCAGAGTCAAGTCCACAAGCTATTTGCTTGCAAGCATACTCAACATCAAGCCGGTCATGCACTGCGACGACGAGGGGCGTCTGACTGCGACGGGCAAGGTGCTCGGTCGCAAAAAATCCATAGCGGCAATGGTGGACAAAATGGCGGAAACCGTTGAAAATCCCGAAGAACAGGTTGTATTTATCGGTCACGGCGACTGCATAGAGGATGCGGAGTTTCTTAAAAACAAAATTTCCGAAAAGATGAAGGTAAAGGAGTTTGTGACGCATTACATCGACCCTGTAATAGGGGCGCACAGCGGTCCCGGCACGCTGGCGCTGTTCTTTCTCGGCAAAAACAGATAATCGTTTATTAAAAACGGGCGAACTTGTATGTTCGCCCGTTTTGTTTTCAGCTGTTTTTTGTTTTAACTGTACGGCTTTACGGGTGAAAAACAGTGGGGACACATACCCATACCGTTGACCGCGCACTCCGGACACATATATATGTTGCAGGAATGACACTCCCAAATTTGCGCGCTGGCGATTTCCCTTCCGCAATTGCTGCATTTCATAAGGCTTTTTACCTCCTCGTCTTTTTTATTGTGCCCGTTTTTCTGTCTGTTAATCCGCCAAGCGGCTTGTCGCCGCAACATTTTGAAATTTTTTAAATAAAATATATTAAATCGCTTGACAGTTGAGCAGGCATTCAACTATAATACGCTTGACAGTTGAGCAGGCATTCAACTGAAAGGAGATTGACGTATGTTTGAAAGCTTACCCGTATGCGATTGCAGCGAGCTGCACCCTTCGGCTGTGGAGAGGGCGCGCCGCTCTATGCCTGACGCGGAGCTGCTTGACGGGCTTACAAATTTTTTTAAGGTGCTGGGCGACAAAACCCGCACGGGAATAGTGTGCGCTTTGGACGGCAACGAGCTGTGCGTCTGCGACCTTGCCGCACTGCTGGGTATGACAAAATCAGCCATATCCCATCAGCTGGCATATCTCAAAAACGCCAAGCTGGTCAAATTCAGGAGAGAAGGCAAAAACGTGTTTTATTCTCTGGACGACGACCACGTGCAGTCCGTTGTGGAAATGGCTGTGGAGCATTTGAATCATAGGTAAAAGGAGCGAAAAAATGGAAAAGGCATTCAGAATAGACGGTATAGACTGCGCCAACTGCGCGGCAAAAATCGAAAGGGCGCTGTCAAAGCTAAGCAATGTGGAAAAGGTCAACATCAATTTTATGACGGGCAAAATGCTGCTTGCGGCGGACGAGCAGGCTTTCGACGAGGTTTATGCAAACGCGGTGAGAACAATAAAGAAATTCGAGCCGTCCGCAACCGTCAGACGCGTCTGAAAAGGGCTTGATTATGAGAAAGAGACGAATCAAATTCGCAAGAATTTGCGTGTCCGCCGCTTTGTTTGCCGTGGCTATGGTTTTTGAACATGCGTTTAAGGCAAAATGGGCGGAAATTGCGGCTGTTGCGTTGTTTTCGGTTTCCTTCCTGATTGTGGGCTACGACATTCTGTGGCGCGCTTTGACCAATATTCTGCACGGACGGGTGTTCGACGAAAATTTTTTGATGACCGTCGCCACGGTAGGCGCGGTGGCTTTGGGCGAGTTGGGCGAAGCCGCGGCGGTTATGCTTTTCTATCAGGTCGGAGAGTTGTTTCAGGAAATCGCCGTCGACAGGAGCAGGAAGTCGATTGCCGAGCTTATGGACATAAGACCGGATTACGCTTACGTATTGAGAGATGGCGAAGCCGTAAAGGTTGCTCCTTACGACGTCGCGGTGGGAGATACGCTCGTCGTCAAGCCGGGAGACAGAGTGCCGCTTGACTGCGTTGTTACGGAGGGAGCTTCGTCGCTGGATACCTCGGCTCTTACGGGCGAATCGCTGCCCCGCGAGGTTGCCTGCGGAAGCGAGGTCATGAGCGGCTGTATCAACATGACGGGCGTTTTTTACGCGCGCGTCGAAAAGCCCTTCGGGGAGAGCACGGCGAGCAGAATTCTGGAGCTTGTGGAAAACGCCTCCGACAAAAAATCTTCAAGTGAAAATTTTATTACCAAATTTGCGCGCGTTTACACGCCTGTCGTGGTGGGCGTCGCACTGCTTCTTGCCGTGCTGCCGCCGTTGATAACGGGCGGCGGCTGGAATGATTGGGTGTACAGAGCGCTGTCCTTTCTGGTGGTGTCCTGTCCCTGCGCCCTTGTCATTTCGGTGCCGCTGAGCTTTTTCGGCGGTATCGGCGGAGCGGGAAAAATGGGTATTCTGGTCAAGGGCGGCAACTATCTCGAAGCTCTCGCAAAGACCGAAACGGTTGTGTTCGACAAAACGGGCACGCTGACGGAAGGGCGGTTCGAGGTGGCGGAGCTTAACGCCGAAAACGGATTCGACAAGGAGAGCGTATTGTTTTACGCCGCGTGCGCGGAGAGTCTTTCAACGCACCCGATAGCCCTTTCGATAGTAAACGGGTACGGTCGCGAAACGGACGGACATGCGCAAAACGTCTCGGAAACGGCGGGCAAGGGCGTAAGCGCAACGGTTGACGGGCACGCTGTTCTTGCGGGAAACGCGCTGCTCATGCGTGAGTCATGCATAGAGTTCAAAGAAACGGTAACGTCGGGCACCACGGTGTACGTGGCGGTTGACGGCAAATTTGCGGGCAGCATTGTCATAAAGGACAAAATCAAACGGGACAGCGCGCAGGCAATAGCCCGATTGAAAAACACGGGAGTCAAAAACACGGTTATGCTTTCGGGGGACAACGAGGCGATTGCGCGCGAGGTTGCGGAAAAAACGGGACTGGACGCGGTTTACGCTCGGCTTTTGCCCGCGGACAAGGTGGAAAGACTCGAAGAACTGTTGAGAAAAAAAACGTCGGGCAAAACCCTTGTTTACGTCGGAGACGGCTTGAACGACGCGCCGGTGCTGGCGCGGGCGGACGTGGGCATAGCCATGGGCGGAGTCGGCTCGGACTCGGCGATAGAGGCGGCTGACGTGGTAATTATGACCGACGAGCCCATGCGCGTCGCCGACGCCGTTTGGCTTAGCAAAAAAGTGCGGCGCATAGTTTATGAAAACATATGGTTTGCGATAACGGTAAAGGTTGCCGTTTTGTTGCTGTCCGCGCTGGGCTTGGCAACCATGTGGTGGGCGGTGTTTGCGGACGTAGGAGTGGCGTTCATCGCAATTCTAAACGCACTGCGCGCGCTTTCAACCGAAAAGCGGGAGAGGAAAAAAGCGTTTAAACGTAAATAAAGGAATCTTTCGCGGAAATGTTTTCAGATATTCGCGCCGAAACGAAAAATGCAGTATAATATAAAAAAAGAAGCATTGCGCGTCGGAGTTTTTTATGAGCAGAGCAAACGAATTTCTGGATAAATACAACCGCCTTGAAAACCTCACGGAGGAAAAATTCGACTGCGGCAGATACAGCCCTCTGATTTTTCTTGCCAACACGCGGGAGTTCGGAAAATACGCGACGGAACTGAATTATTGCCGCGAGGTGCGCAACGTCATATCGCACAATCCGCGTCTTGACGGCAGTTATATCGTCGAGCCAAGCGCCAAAATGCTTGAATTTCTGGATTTCATGCTCAACGAGCTGGAACATCCCAAGCGTTGTCTGCAAATCGCGGTCAGGATTGAAAGAGTGCTGACCGCTTCTCCCCAAACCCGTGTGCTGCCCGTAATGCGCGAAATGTTTGAAAAAGGTTTTTCCCACGTTCCCGTGCTTTCGGAAGGGAGGGTGGCGGGCGTTTTCAGCGCCAACGCGGTTTTTAAGGCAGTCATGAGGAAAAACAGAATAAAAATAAGCGAGGAAACGGTTTTCGACGATTTGAAGGAGCTGATTTCTCTTGACGACGACGTGTTCGGAAGCTACGCCTTCGTGCCTAAAAACGCCAAGCTTTTCGACGTCAGACTTTTGTTCAGACGGCGCGGAGACAATTCCAAGCTGCGCATGATATTTCTGACCGACAACGGCAGGAGGGACGAAAGACTGCTGGCGATACTTACGCCGTGGGATATACTCGGAGACCCCGCCGAATAAAATAAAACAAGCCCCCGCCGTCAGGCGGGGGCTTTTGAATTGCTTAAATTTTCAGGAGGCGGTTTCCTCGGCGGCGTTAAGGGTTTCCTCGGTTTCCGACTCGGGCGGAGCCTCCGCAAGGTCGGACATATGCGACGGAGTATCCTCTCCGCGCTTTCTTCTGCGCAGGTGCACGCCCGTGCCCATGACTTCGCTCACCTCGGAAATGGTGACGAATGCCGTGTCGTCCACCTGATTTACAAGTTTTTTCAGTCTGCCGATTTCAAAACGGTTTACGACGCAGTACATCATCGTTCTTGTTTCTTTGGAATAAAAGCCCTTCGAGTCGAGAAGGGTGATGCCTCTGCCCATTTCACGGCATATTACGGAAGCCATTTCGTCGCCTTTTTGCGTTATTATTATGCACGCCTTTCCCTTGTCGAAGCCGTCAACCACAAAGTCCACGGCTTTCAGTCCGATTGCGTAGGTGACAATGGAGTACAGTCCGACGCTGAAATTGCCGAGCAAAAAGCACGCCAAGGTGTAGATGACTATGTTGTAAATCATGACGAACTGACCGACGGTTACGCCTATTTTTTTGGCGAACAGCACCGCCATGACCTCGACGCCGTCCATTGCGCCGCCGAAACGGATAGTCAGCCCCGAACCGAGTCCCGATATTATGCCGCCGAATATGGAACAGAGAAAAACGTCCTGACCGACAAGCTCCCACATTTTGGCTGTCAGCCCCAACCCCGTCTGAAACACCCACGTCATGCCCGAATAGGAGAGGATGGCGACCAAAGAACAGGCGGCTATTGCAGGGCCCTGTTTGAAAATGGCAAAAAGGAAAAACGGGACGTTCAAAATCACGAGAAACAAGCTTACGTGCAGCGGCGTGATTTTAGACAGCAGAATGGCGGTACCCGACAAGCCCCCGTCCAGCACTCCCGAGGGCAGCAGAAACAGCGCCACTCCCGTCGCGTTGACAATGCCCGCGACAATCAGCATGGGAAACTGCCACCATTTGACCGTATTGAAATCGTTTTTTATTTTAAGCATTGCGCGCTCCCTTCAAAGCTCCGTTATCGGCGTTTCTTCCCTATCAAACGGCGCTCGACGACTTTTAGATTATTATATTTAAAAAAAATGTATATTGGCGACACGGAAGCGGGATTATTTATGAAAAATCATCGGGACTGCACTCCGCGACAACGAGATAAACGCCTTTTTCGACGATTATTTCCGCCGTCTGCCCGATAAATTCGTTTGAAACTCCTATCGGAAATTCGTTTGTCAGCGTGTATCCGGAAAGAGGATATTTGAGTCCTTTGAGAGTTACTCCTTCGCATTTGGTGTCGAGCGAAAACACCGAAACGTATCCGCTTTTGCGCGCGGCGATTTTCGTCGTTCCGCCGTCGGAAACAAACAAGGTGCGTCCGTCGTCCGCGAGAAAGCCCTTGACTCCGCGTTTTGCGAGAGCCGCGAGCAGCTGCACGTTGGCGAAGGTGTGTTCCGTGCGTCCTCCCGTGCCGCCGAATATAATTATGCGCTCAAACCCCTCGTCCGCCGCCGCCATGGCGGCGGCATAGGAGTCGGTTACGTCCTTTTCGACGGGCAGACAGAGCAATTTCCCCGTTTCGGGCTTAAATCCCAAAGAATCGAAGTCTCCCGCAATCAGGTCGGGGACTATACCCGCCTGTCTGAGTTTTTTCAAGCCGCCGTCCACCGCAATGATTTTGTCGAAAGGTTTTTTTTCTATGTTTAGAGGCGTTTTCATTTCGCCGGCGCATACGAGGTAACAACATTTAACGCTTTTTTCCATGCTCTTATTTTAAATTATGAGCCGTAGTTTGTAAAGCGTTGCGGCTTATCCGAAAATATAATGCGGCCATTGATTTTTTTTATAAAGCCCGAAAAAACATTGCTTTATTTATAAATTTTTGTTATAATATTCATGCCCGAATTTGAAGGCGTGAGGTTAAGATGAAAATTTCGCAGCTTCGATATTTCATGACGGTGTGCAGGTACAACAATATTACCAAAGCGGCGGAGGAGTTGTATGTTTCGCAGCCTGCGATTTCCTCCTCAATCAAGGATTTGGAAACCGAATTCGGCGTGAAATTGTTTTACCGTCAGAACAACAAGCTGCTTTTAACCGACGAGGGGGAGTATTTTCTCGACAAGGTCACGGATATTCTGGGCGCGGTGGACATTCTTTCCACGCAGATGAAGGACCTCGGAAACAATCTCAACCACATCAAAATAGGCGTTCCGTCCATGGTGGGCACCTTTCTGTTTCCCGCTATGTTCAGCGCTTACAAGGAGAAATATCCCGAAACAGAGGTGGAAATGCAGGAGTCAGGTTCCTTGCAGGTTGCAAAGAGCGTGGAAAACAACACGCTTGACCTGGGGATTGCAATCATTGACGAGATGCCGTCGGAAAAATTCAACACGCTGCATATCTGCGACACGCAGCTTTGCTTCTGCGTCGGCGCGGGGCACAGGCTGGCAAAAAGGGACAGCGTTGATTTCGCCGATTTGAAGGACGAAAAAATCATACTTTTCAAGTCGGATTCTTATCAGCATATTTACGTGAAAAAGGCGTTTGCCTGCGCGGGAGTGGAGCCGCAGGTCATGATTTGCTCCAATCAGCTCTACACGATAAAAAAATTTCTGGAATTTAACAACGTGGGCGCGTTTTTGTTCAATCAGGTGGCGGAGAACGACCCCGAAATTATTGCAATACCGCTCAAAAAGCCCATAAATCTGAGCATAGGACTTATCTGGAACAAAAAAGGCAATCTCTACCACGACGCGGAAAATTTTATCCGTTTTACAAAAAATTTTAAACACAGGTTTGACAGGTTATGAAAAGGGAATTTATACCGATGAGCGGTTTGTACGACATGAATATCGGCGCGCTGAGGATGTATTACGCCCAACGCCCGACGCCTAAGCCCGAAAACGAGGTCAAAAACGTCGTTTTCAGGTGCGACGTTGTCAAGGACAAGGATATTTTGGAAGCCTTGAAGGATGTAAAGAACAAGAGCGATTACATAAAGTCGCTTTTGAGGCGCGCTTTGCAGGAGGAAAACGCCGAAAAAGAGCGGACGGAAAAGGAGGAGCTGTCTTGCGCTGCCGAAAGCGCCGCGCAGGAGGCGGCAACGGAGTAATTCTCGGTTGTCCGTTTTTGTATGGAAAAATCAAAGCCGCGTTGTACAACGCGGCTTTTTGTTTTCAGGAACGCGCCTGCGAGGAAAAATCCTCTTCGGAAAAATCCGAAAGCTCGTCCAACGTTTCCTTGATTAGCTTTGCTGCGAGAGCCATTTGCTGCTTCGTATGCGTTGCGGTGTAGCTTGTCCTCAGCAGTCCCTCTCCTACGGGAGTGGCGGGACTGACCACGGGATTTACGTACACGCCTTTTTCGAGCAGCAGCTTGCAGGCGTAAAAGGTTTTGGCGTCGCCGTAGGTGTATATAGGTATAATGGGCGTGGAGCTTTCTTTTATTGCGATTCCGTAGCCTTTGAGCAGTCCTCTCATGTAGTCGCTTATTTCCGACAGCATACTTACTCTCTCCGGCTCGCGTTTGAGCACTCCGAGCGCAGCGCGCGCGCATTCCACGTTTGCGGGAGTCATGCTCGCGCTGAAAATGAACGGACGGCTTGCGTGGCGGATATATTCGCAGACGACGGCGTCCGCAGCCATGTAACCTCCCAGACTCGCAAGCGACTTGGAAAAGGTGCCCATGATTATGTCGACCTGCTCCGTCAAGCCGAAGTATTCCGCAGTGCCCTTTCCGTACCGTCCCAGCACTCCCAACCCGTGCGCGTCGTCCACCATGACGCGTGCGCCGTATTTTTTTGCAAGCGCTACGATTTCGGGCAGCTTGCATATGTCGCCGCTCATGCTGAAAACTCCGTCGGTGACTATGAGCTTGCCGTAGGAATCCGCCGCGGCGGACAGCTTTGCTTCAAGGTCCGCCATGTTGCTGTGGGCGTATCTTACAAACTTGGCGTAGCTGAGTCTGCTGCCGTCATAAATGCTGGCATGGTTTTCGCGGTCGCAGAAAACTATGTCGTTGCGTCCCGCTATGCCGGAAATAATGCCGAGATTGCTCTGAAAGCCCGTGCCGAAAGTGACGGAATCCTCCTTGCCCAAAAAGTCGGAAAGCTCGCGTTCGAGCGCAATATGAATATCCATGGTGCCGTTGAGAAAACGGCTGCCGCTGCATCCCGAGCCGTATTTGTCAAGCGCTCTTTTCCCCGCTTCCGTCACCTCGGGGTGGGAGGTCAGCCCGAGATAGTTGTTGGAGCCCAACATTATTACCTGTCTCCCGCTCATCTGAACGGAGGTGTCCTGTCTGCTTGTAAGACTGTGGAAATAGGGGTATATTCCCGCCGCTTTGGCTTCGTCCGCGATGGGAATACGCTTGCATTTTTCAAAAATATCCAATTTCTACTCTCCTTAGATTGACCGCAAAGGTAAATGCGGTTTTTTTATTTTAGCACAAAATCAAGATTTTGACAAGCGATTGTTAAAAAAGAACGCTGTTTTTTATAGACGCGCCGACGAATATAATTCGGGAAAAAACAATACGATAAGCGTCGGGTTCGGGGACTTTTCGCGGCAAGACGCACGCCTTGACCCGCCCGACGCGGGCGGCGTCAAATTTAATGCGCGGCTGCGCGAAAGGTTGCCCGAAAACGATTGATTTTTGAGCCTGCCTTTGATATAATCTATTGCGGAATATTTCTCTGATTTCAGAGTCCAAAGGAGCATATAAATTTATGGCTAAAAGAACACCGTTGTATCAGAATCATTTAAATCACGGCGGCAAGGTTGTGGAGTTCGGCGGCTTTGAGCTGCCCGTGCAGTACGGGGCGGGACTCATTGCAGAGCACAACGCCGTGCGCAACGCGGCAGGCTTGTTCGACGTCAGTCACATGGGCGAGTTTCTGCTTGAAGGAAAAAGCGCTTTCGACACAATTCAGAGGCTTATGTCCAACGACATGACGGGGCTTTGCGACGGACAAATCAGGTACACCATGATGCTCAACGAGAGGGGCGGCGAGGTGGACGACCTGTTGGTTTACAGGCTTTCGGAGGAGAAATACCTGCTGGTAGTCAACGCGGGCAACTGCGACAAGGACGCGGCTTGGGTGTCAAACCGTCTGCTTGACGGCACCCGCTTTGAAAATCTGTCGGAAAAAACCGGTCAGGTGGCGCTGCAAGGACCCAAATCGGAGGAGATTTTGCGCAAAATTTTGCCCGAAAGCGAAATACCCGAAAAATACTATACTTTCAAGGTCAGCGACAGGGTTACCGACGGCAGATGTATTGTTTCCCGCACGGGTTACACGGGCGAGGACGGCTTTGAAATTTACTGCCCCGCGGAAAGGACTCCAGAAATTTTTGAAAAAATACTCGACGCAGGCAAGGAATACGGCATTCTGCCCTGCGGTCTGGGAGCGAGAGACACTCTGAGATTCGAGGCGTGCATGCCTCTATACGGCCACGAGCTGAACGAGGACTATCTCGGCCACGAGGTCGGGCTGGGATTCGCTTTGAAAATGGGCAAGCCGGACTTTATCGGCAAAAGGGCGTTGGAGGAGCGCCCCGCGCAGTTCAAGCGCAAGGGCGTGAAGCTTATCGACAAGGGGATTGCCAGAGAGGGCTGCGAGGTGTTCGCCGCGTCCGACGGCAGAAAAATCGGCGTAGTTACGACGGGCACCTACTCTCCCACGTTTCAGCACGCGCTTGCCATGGTGAGAATCGAAAAAAGCTATGAGGAGCCAGAGGTCGTCATAGACGTGAGAGGCAAAAAACTCAGAGCCGAAGTCGTAAAAATGCCTTTTTATAAAAGAGGTTGAAATAAAAATTTATTCAGGAGACAGATAAATGGAAAAATTGTTCAGCAAATCCCACGAGTGGGTAAAAATCGAAGGCAGCAAGGCGCAGATAGGACTTTCCGACTATGCGCAGCAGGAGCTTGGCGACATAGTTTACGTCAATCTTCCCGAATTGGGCAGCGACGTCGAGTGCGGCAAGGCTTTTACCGACATCGAGTCGGTCAAGGCGGTCAGCGAGGTTTTGAGCCCCGTCTGCGGCAAGGTTGTGGCGGTGAACGAAGAGCTTGCCGACGCGCCCGAAAAAATCAACGAAGCTTCCGACGAAGCATGGATTGTCGAAGTGGAAATGACCGGCAGGGAAGACGGGCTTATGAACGCCGAGCAGTACGCCGAATTTATCAAGACGCTTTAATTTTTATTTGAAAAGACAGATTCCGTCGGGGAAAGGACGGATTCTGTTTTTTAAAGGAGTGAAAAATGAGTAAATATACTCCGCACACCTCGGCGGACGTAAAAGCCATGCTTGACGCAGTGGGCTTGGACAGTCTGGACGCTCTCTACGCCGACGTGCCCGAAAAGCTTATGCTCAAAAAGCTCGGGCTGGGGCAGGGCATGAGTCAGGCGGCTGTCGAGCGCAAATACGAGAAAACGGCGTCCGAAAACAAGGTGTTCGACACCGTTTTGAGAGGCTGCGGCGCTTACGACCATTTTATACCCGCTGCGGTCAGGTCGCTGGCGGCAAGGAGCGAGTTCGTAACCGCATATACGCCATATCAGCCCGAAATAAGTCAGGGTATTCTTCAAACCATATTCGAATATCAGACGCTCATGTGCGAACTTACCGGCATGGATGTTTCCAATGCTTCGGTTTACGACGTGGGCACCGCCGTCGGCGAAGCCATGATTATGGCTTGCGAAAAGAAAAGCAAGGTTTTGGTTCTCGGCGCGGTCAATCCCGAAACCGTTGCCGTGGCAAAAACTTACGCCTACGCTTCGGGCTTCGAATTGGTGGAAATTCCCCACAAAAACGGCCTTGCCGACCTTGACGCGCTGGAAAAAGCCTTGGACGACAACACCGCGTGCGTGGTGGCGCAGTCGCCCAATTTCTTCGGATTGATAGAGGACATGAAGGCGGTGGGAGACAAGGCGCACGAAAAGGGAGCCAAGTTTGTTTACATATTCAATCCCGTTTCCGCAACGGTGCTTGTTACGCCAAAGGAGTGCGGCGCGGATATTGCCGTGGGCGACGGTCAGCCTTTGGGTATGCCGCTTGCCTTCGGAGGTCCTTATCTGGGAATCCTCACCTGCGACTCCAAGATGAGCAGACGAATGCCCGGCAGAGTGGTGGGACAGACCGTCGACAAAAACGGAAAAACCGCTTACGTACTCACGCTTCAAGCGCGGGAGCAGCACATCAGGCGCGAAAAGGCGTTGAGCAGCATTTGCTCCAACCAAGCGCTGTGCGCCCTGACGGCGGTCGTTTACCTTGCCGTTATGGGACGCGAGGGCATGAGACAGGTTGCGGAGCAGTGCGTTTCCAAAGCGCATTATCTTGCAAAACGTCTGACCGAGGTCAAAGGCGTGAAGCTTAAATTCGACGGCGAGTTTTTCCATGAATTTGCCATCGAAACGGACAAATACGACGAAAGGCTGGAAAAGGCGCTTGCCGCAAAGGGCATACTCGGCGGTTTGCGTCTTGACGACGGCACGTCGGTGTGGTGCGCGACGGAAAAAGCGTCCAAGTGCGCACTCGACGCGGTTGCGGACGCTTTCGCGGAGGTGAAATGAAATGTTGATTTTTGAAAAATCCGTAAAGGGCAGGACGGGAGTGCTTCTGGACGAGTGCGACGTGCCCGCGGTCGCTTTAAACGCGCCCCGCCGCGCGCAGGAGGCGAGACTGCCCGAAGTGTCCGAAATAGACGTTATCCGTCACTACACCGCTCTCAGCAAAAAGGCTCACGGCGTGGACGACGGCTTTTATCCGCTCGGCAGCTGCACGATGAAGTACAATCCCCGCGTCAACGACGCCGTGGCGGCATTGTCGGGCTTTACGCGCGTACATCCTTTGCAGGGCTTTGAAAACGCCGAGGGCTGCGTCGAGGTTTTGGACGGGCTTTCCGACAAGCTGTGCGAAATCACGGGTATGGACGCCATTACGCTTCAACCCGCCGCAGGCGCTCACGGCGAATTTACCGGCATGATGCTAGTCAAAAAATATCACGAGCACAGAAACGACCTGAAACGCAAAAAGATTCTGGTGCCCGATTCGGCGCACGGCACAAACCCCGCAAGCGCGCATATGTGCGGTTTTGAAATAGTTTCCGTGCCAAGCAACGCGGAAGGCGGCGTGGATATAGACGCGCTAAAATCCCTTGTTGGAGAGGACACTGCGGGGCTTATGCTGACAAACCCCAACACGCTTGGCTTGTTTGACAAAAACATACTGGAAATAACCGAAATCGTGCACAATGCGGGAGGGCTGTGCTACTACGACGGAGCCAATCTCAACGCCGTTATGGGAGTGGTGCGTCCGGGAGACATGGGGTTTGACGTAATACACCTCAATCTGCACAAAACATTCAGTACGCCCCATGGCGGCGGCGGTCCGGGAAGCGGTCCCGTCGGCTGCAAAAAGATTCTTGCGTCCTTCCTGCCCGCGCCCGTGTTCGGGAAAAAGCCCGAGGGCTACGACGAGTCCTTGTCGATAGGCAAGGTAAAGTGCTTTTACGGCAATTTTCTTGTCGCGCTGCGCGCCGCGGTTTATATCGACACGTTGGGCGCGGAGGGCATAAAGGACGCCGCGCAGAAAGCCGTGCTCAACGCAAATTATCTCATGGAGGGACTCAAAGAGTTTTATCCCGTTGCTTACGACAGAGTGTGTATGCACGAATTCGTGCTGACTTTGGAAAATCTTAAACACGAAAAGGGAGTTTCCGCCATGGACGTTGCAAAGGCGATGCTTGACTACGGCATACATCCGCCCACAATGTACTTCCCGCTGATAGTGCACGAGGATTTGATGTTCGAGCCTACCGAAACGGAAACCAAGGAAACTCTCGACGAAGCAATCAGAGTGTTGGGAGAAATCAGGCAAATTGCGGAAAAAGACGCTCAGAGCCTGCACGAAGCTCCCCACAGAACGATTATCGGCAGAGTGGACGAGGTCAGAGCGGCGAGACAGCCTGTTTTGAAATACGCTTTCAACGATTGACGTTGTTTAAGGACGCGGTTACCGCGTCCTTTTTCGTGTTCAAAAAAGCATTTTGACAATGAAAAAGCCGCCCTTGGCGGGCGGCTTGTCGTCGGAAAAATTATTTGCAGAGCTCTTTGAGTTCGTCCAAAGTTTCTTTAAAAATTTTGGCTACCGTCTCGAAGGGCGTGGAGGTTTCCAAATCCACACCCGCGATTCTCAACTCGTTCACGGGGTCGAGACTGCAACCGGTGGAAAGAAATTCCTTGTAGCGTTTTACCGCCGGCTCGCCCTCTTTGAGTATTTTGTCGGCTATGCAGATGGCGCTTGTTATGCCGGTGGCGTACTTGTAGACGTAAAAGCCTCTGTAAAAATGGGGGATACGGCACCATTCGTATCTTATCTGTCTGTTGTGCTCCACCGCGGGACCGTAGTATTTTTTGTTGAGTCCGTAGTATATGTCGGACAGGCTTTCGTAGTTGAACGGTTTGTCCGTTTCAATCAGCTCGTGCGCCTTTGCCTCGAACTCCGCGAACATGGTCTGACGGAACATGGTCGTGCGTATCGTGTCCAGCAGATAACTTAACAGATATTTGCGCATATCCTTGTCCGTTTCCTTTTTGAGCAGGTGGCGGAGCAGCAGTATTTCGTTGCAGGTGCTTGCCACTTCCGCGACGAAAATGGTGTAGTTGTTCTGTTCTCTTCCCTGAGCCTGACAGCTGTAATAGCTGTGCATGGAGTGCCCGAGCTCGTGCGCGATGGTGAAAACGTCGTGCGTCGTCTTTTCGTAGTTGAGCAAAACGTAAGGGTGAACGCCGTACACGCCCATGGAATAAGCGCCGCTGCGCTTTCCGGGCGTTTCGTACACGTCCATCCAACGCTCGTCGTAAGCTCTTTGCAGCAGCCCCTGATATTCCTCGCCCAAAGGCTTCAAGCCTTCCTTGACCAAAGCGAAAGCCTCGTCGAATTCAAGCGCGAGGTTTGCCGCGGGAATCATGGGATAATTCAAGTCGTACATATTGAGAGTTTCAAGCCCCATGACCTTTTTTCTCAAAGCCATGTATTCGTGCAGCATGGGAAGCGTTTTGTTTACGCTGTCGATGAGGTTGTCGTAAACTTTTCTGTCAACCTCCTCGTAGAACAGCGCTTTTTCTATGGCGCTGCCGAATTTGCGCGCCTTTGCAAAGAAGCAGTCCTGTCTTACGCTGCCGCAGTAAAGACCTGCAATGGTGTTTATTTTCCCTTCGTAGGCTTTGTACCAGGCTTCAAACGCCTGTTTTCTGACCTCCTGCGAGGGGTTTTGCATGAGCATACTGTAACTTCCGTGAGAGAGCGCAACAGGCTCGCCGTCCACCTTGACGGTTCCCCAATCCATTTCGCCGTTGTCCAGCCTGCCGAAGGTTTCGCGGAAATATCCCGTCACTTCGCCCGCGTTTGTGAGCAGCTCTTCCGCCTCGGCGGAAAGCACGTGCGCTTTTCCCGCTTTGATTCTGCGCAGGGTATAATTGTGTTTTTTGAACTGCGGCTTTGCCATGATTTCGTCCAGAGTCTTTTCGTCAAGCCTGCTAAGCTCGGGCTGCACGAACGAGGTGGCGACGGAATACTTGTTGTAATTGCTCAAAACCTTGTCTCGCATGGCCTGAACGTCGGTGTTTTTGCTGTCCTCGTCCATTTTCATGTGGGTGTAGCATATCGCTTTTTCAAAAAGCTCCTCGATGTCTCCGGTCAGCTCGAAAAACTCGTAAATGCTTTTTTCGTTGTTCAGCTTTCCCTCGTAATTCTTGATTTTGCCGATAAGCTCGCCCGCCGCCGCGCAGTCCTTTTCGAGCAGCGTCTCGTTTGGATAAATAGCGGACAAATCCCACGTGTATTTAACCGGTATGTCCTGTCTGTTTTCGTAACCCATTGTCTGATTGTCTCCTTGTCTGTCGGTTAGTCCCGAATATTTCCGAGCATTATTTTAACATACCGTCGCGGTTTTTGGTGTGACAAAACAATGAAATAGCTTTTCACCCGACGTCTCACAAAACAATAGCCGAAAAACGAGAGTATATTCGAGGAGGAAATTTGCTTTTGTGAGTAAACGAAAAAAATAAAATGAGATTAATTGTCAAGTCGGGCAAAGGAAAAAACAGGAACCGCCCAAACGCGGTTTTTTTGTTGACCTTAAAGACGATTTCGTTTATAATGGTTGCACCGTAACAGTCGAGAGACTTAAAAGGGAGGAAAATCGATGAAATCAAAGACAAGGCTTTTGTTGGTCGTTTTGCTGCTTGCGCTGACGTTTACGTTTGCTCTAGCGGCGTGCGAAGGCAAGGAGGCGACGCCGGTTTCGGTAGAGGTCGTGAAAAATCCGGACAAGTCCGTTTATCTCGTGGACGACTATCTTGATGTTACCGGAGGCATACTCAAGGTTACTTACAGCAACGGCAAAGCCAAGGAAACGCCCATGACTGCGGATATGGTTCTGTCCGACAAGCTGACAGTAGGCGAAAAGGTAATCACCGTTACATATACGGAAGGGGAAACCAAGCTGACCACGACTTGGAACGTAAAGGTTTACACCAAGTTTGTCACGGAGCTTGTTCTTGTGAGCAAACCCGCGAAGCTTTCTTACGTCGAGGGGCAGCGGTTTGAATCCGCCGGCATTTCCGTCAAAGCCGTTTACAGAGACGGTTCGGAGGAGGACGTAACGGCAAACGTGTCGTACAGCAAAACCACTCTGTCCGTTGACGACGAGTTCGTGGTCGTATCCTACGGCGAGAGAGCCGTCAAGGTTGAAGTAACCGTCGTTGCCAAAACTCTGACTTCTTTGACCGTCAAGCAGGCTCCCGAAAAGACGGTTTACGTTGCGGGAGAAAAATTCGACGCGACGGGACTGGTGCTCACTGCCGAGTACAACGACGGCACGAGCTTTGACGCGACGTCGCAGTTTTCTTTTGAAGACAGAGCGCTGACTTTGGAGGATACCTTTGTCGTCGTGACCTACAAGGATTATGCCGACGTGACGGCAAATGTTCCCGTTCAGGTCAACTCGGCTCTTACGATAAACGGACAAATCGACACGCAGGCTGTCGCCGCCGTGGAAAGCGCGAAAGAGATTTACAACAAGTTTACCGGCGGGGACGAAAAAACCTACAAGACCTTCGACCAGGTAAAAGCCGAATACGTGAATTTCGTTTTTTACGTAAAGGTTGCTGATATGGATTTTGCGCCGCAGACCTTTACCGTGGGCGGTACGGAATACGACAATCAGGAGCTTGTGACTTTGTCTGTGGGCAACAACGTTTTCGTGAGAGATTTGGTCTGGTACTGGGACAGCAACGACAAAGCGCTTTACGCCTCGGCGATTATCGTGCTGTTTGAAGCGGGCGACGGCGCCGTCAAAATCAACGACACCGACTACCAAATCAACGTGAGCGCTTTGAGCGGCAGTCTTACCGTTTCCAATGTTGCCATGAGCGGCGAAAGCACGGTGGCGCAGAACGAAGGCGAGTATGACGTTGTGCTCAAAAACGGCAGCGATATGCTTAAAATCGCCTATGACGGCGCTGCGGCAACCGATTTGATTATTACGAAAAAGGTTATCGTCAAGGGAGACGAAACCTCCGTTACATACGGTCTGACCACGCCCGAAAGCGATTTGGCTCTCGGATATTATCCCAAGTGGGGCGCGACCGCGGAGGACAACGAGAGCGGCGACTACGAGCTTACTTACAGCGTTTACGTTTTCGGCAAGGGACTTGTCGAGCTTAAATTCAACGTGGATATAGACATAGCGCAAGAAACGGGCGCAGAGCAAGCCTGAAACATTGTTGACTGTCAAACGGACCGGTTAAACCGGTCCGTTGTATTTTCTGCGGCAAAAACAAGCGTCAAAACAACTTTTACCGCCGTCGTTGCTTTACTTTTCGTTGACTTTGAAACTGGGATATGCTACAATAAACAGGTATTTTACGTTGCGTATGACTGACGGAAATTCGGCAGGTTACTGCGGGGGAGTACGCAAACGGTTCAAGCCGTCCGTCTGGGCAATTTCTGCTTGCTTTGTCATGCGAAATTGCCTTTTTTGATTTATTTCAGGAGGTAACAAAGGAATCTATGGCGGTTGTCACTATTGTCATGGGAAGCAAAAGCGATTACGAAACGGTGCTTCCCGCTTATGAAATTTTAAGGAAGCTGGGCGTGGACGCGGAGATGAAGGTCATGAGCGCCCACCGCACTCCCGACGAGGTGGCGGAGTTTGCCAAAAACGCGGCGGAGAGCGGAGTCAAGGTGATTGTCGCTGCCGCGGGAAAGGCGGCTCATCTTGCGGGATTTATTGCCGCACACACCGTGCTGCCCGTCATCGGTCTGCCTGTCAAAAGCTCCACGTTGGACGGATTGGACAGCCTGCTGTCCGTCGTTCAGATGCCGAACGGCGTGCCCGTGGCAACCGTGGCGATAAACGGCGCGCAGAATGCGGGTATTCTGGCGGCGCAGATGCTTGCGTTGTCCGACGCGGCTCTTGCAAAACGGCTTGTCGCCCACAGGGAAAGGATGCGCTTGGACGTGCTTGAAACGGTTTTGCCGCAGGGCAAGGACTGAAAGAATTATCGACGAACTAAAAGGAGTCTTAAAAAAATGGAAAAAAGAGAATTGATGTACGAGGGCAAAGCCAAAAAGGTATTCAAAACGGACGATGCGGACGCGGTTATAGTCAGCTACAAGGACGACGCGACCGCGTTCAACGGGCAGAAAAAGGGGCAAATAGCCGGCAAGGGCACGGTAAACAACAAATGCTCCAATTTCATGTTCGCGCAGCTTGAAAAGCACGGCATCGAAACTCATTTGATTAGGGAACTTTCCGACACGGACGCACTGGTAAAAAAGGTTGAAATCGTGCCGTTGGAGGTCATAGTGAGAAACATAGCGGCGGGCAGTCTGAGCAAAAGGCTCGGACTGAAAGAGGGCACGCCGTTGAAAAGCGCCGTTTTGGAATTTTGCTACAAGGACGACGCGCTGGGAGACCCTTTGGTAAACGATTATCACATATTCGCACTGGGGCTTGCCGAAAAACGGGAGCTGGACGAAATCAAGGAAAAAGCCTTTAAAATCAACGATTTTATGCGCGCTTATTTCAAAGACATAAACATCGACCTCGTCGATTTTAAAATCGAATTCGGTCGTTTTCACGGCAAAATTCTGCTTGCCGACGAAATTTCACCCGACACCTGCCGTTTCTGGGACACCGTTACGCACGAAAAGCTTGACAAGGACCGTTTCAGACGCGATTTGGGAAAAGTGGAGGAGGCGTACAGAGAGGTGCTTGCGAGACTTATGGGAGAAAAGGCGTAATGGCGGAAAAAATTCTGCTTGAAAGAAACATAAAGGAAGCTTGCGGCATTTTCGGAATAATCTCCCGCGACAGCTCGGAGCTTGCGCGAAAGGTGTATTTCGGACTTTTCGCGTTGCAGCACAGAGGGCAGGAAAGCGCGGGAATCGCCGTTTCCTACCAAAAAGACAAGGCGGTTTATTACAAAAACATGGGGCTTGTCAACGACGTGTTCAAGGAGGCGGAGCTTGAGCTTTTGCCGCCTACCACCGTAGCTGTCGGTCACGTGAGATATTCCACCACAGGCTCGAGCAACGTAGTCAACGCTCAGCCGGTGGTTTTTTACGGAAAAAAGGGCAGAATGGCGGTAGCCCACAACGGAAACGTGGTAAACGCCAATCAAATCAAGGCGCAGATGCTGGACAAGGGGCATATTTTTCAAAGCTCGATAGACAGCGAGGTGATTGCCGCGAGAATAAACTACCACATCAAGGACGACCTTGTGGGCGGAATAGTCGCCGCCTGCGAGGAGTTTCTCGGCGCGTTTTCGCTGCTTGTCATGGCGGAGGGCAAGCTTGTAGCCGTGCGCGACAGGCACGGTCTCAAACCGCTGATTATAGGCAAAACGCCCGAGGGCGAGATTGTGGCGGCGAGCGAGTCCTGCGCTCTGGACGCAATCGGCGCGGAGATTGTGCGGGACGTCAAGCCCGGAGAGGTTTTGGTAATCGACGAAAACCTTGAAATGCAGAGCAGGTTTTTAAAAAACATCGAGCCGAAGTTTTGTATTTTCGAATACGTGTACATCAGCAGGAGCGACTCGGTTTTAAACGGCGTGTCCGTATACGAAGCGCGCTACAAGTGCGGCAGAATGCTTGCGGAGCTTTTCAAAATCGACGCGGACCTTGTGGCGGGAGTGCCGGACAGCGCGCTGGTGTGCGCAAAGGGTTATTCGGACGTGAGCGGCATACCCATGGTGGACGCAATAAGCAAAAACCGCTATGTAGGCAGAACCTTTATTCAGCCCTCGCAGAGCGTAAGGGAAAACTCCGTCAGCTTGAAGCTCAACGCGTTCCGCAGCAACATAGAGGGCAAAAGAATTATACTCATCGACGACTCGATAGTGCGCGGCACAACAAGCAAAAAAATAATCAGCCTGCTGCGCAAAAACGGCGCAAAGGAAATTCATATGCTTGTCGGTTCTCCCATTGTCGGTCATCCGTGCTATTTCGGAGTGGATATGCAGACAAGAGAGGAGCTTGTAGGCGGCAAAATCACAAAGGACGACATATGCAAAAAAATCGGCGCGGACAGTCTCAACTATATTCCGCTCGAATGTCTTAAAACAGCCTGCGGAGGCGGCGGTTTCTGCGCGGCGTGCTTCGACGGGAATTATCCCGACAGCGTGACGGACGACGAGACGGGAAAATTTATTTTTGAATAAACGGAAAAAAGACAGGAGTTGATTATGGCGATTGATTACAAAAGCGCGGGCGTAGACGTGGAAAGAGGCTACGAAGCGGTCAGACTCATGAAGAAATACGTCAAGGAAACCTACACCGACGGCGTGCTGGGCGATTTGGGCTCCTTCGGCGGTTTTTACGCTCTTGACGACAAGCCGGACGGAGACGTTCTGGTGGCGGGCACCGACGGCGTGGGAACAAAGCTCAAATACGCCTTTGTGCTGGACAGGCACGATACGGTGGGCATAGACTGCGTTGCCATGTGCGTGAACGACATTGTGTGTCAGGGAGCAAAGCCGCTGATTTTTCTCGACTACATTGCGCTGTCAAGGCTCGTGCCGCAAAAGGTGGCCATGATTGTCAAGGGAGTAAGCGAGGGGTGCAGGCAGGCGGGCTGCGCTCTTATCGGCGGAGAGACAGCCGAAATGCCGGGCTTTTACGCCGACGACGACTACGACATGGCGGGGTTCGCGGTGGGCGTCGCCAAGAAAAACAAAATCATCAACGGCAGCGGGATAAAAGAGGGAGACAGACTTGTGGGTTTGAAATCCAGCGGAGTGCACAGCAACGGCTATTCTCTTGTGAGAAAGCTTTTCCCTCCCGTAAAAGAGGATTTGGAAAGGTTCGACGCGGAGCTTGGAGAGTCCCCCGCTCAGGCGCTTTTGAGACCTACGAGGATATATGTCAAAACGATACTTTCTCTGATTGAAAAGCATCCGATTAAGGGCATTGCCCATATCACGGGCGGCGGCTTTGTCGAAAACATACCGAGAATTTTGCCCGAAGGGCTTGCCGCAAAAATCGACAGGTCGTCTTATGAAATACCCGCGCTGTTTAAGGCGCTTCAAAGACGCTCGGGCATCTCGGACGAAAAAATGTACAACACCTTCAATATGGGTATAGGCATGGTGCTGTGCTTGGACGGTGCGGAGGAGGAAAAGGCGCTTGAAACCTTGCGTTCTCTCAACGAGGAGCCTGTCCGTCTTGGCGAAGTCGTCAGAGGTCGGGGCGTAATTCTATGAAAAACATAGCCGTATTCGCGTCGGGAGGCGGCAGCGATTTTCAAAGCGTCGTGGACGGAGTGGAAAGCGGGCTTATTGACGGCAAAATCGTGCTGCTGGTGGCGTCAAGGGAGGGCATAGGCGCGCTGGAAAGAGCGAAAAAGCACGGGATAGACAGCGCCGTGTTCGACAAAAAGAAATTTGCGTCCGACGAGGAAATGTTTTCCGCAATCGGCGACGAGCTTGTTCGACGCGGAACGGAGCTGATTGTGCTCGCGGGCTATCTCAATATCCTGCCGCCCCGCTTTGTGGAGAGATTCGCAAAAAAAATCATCAACATTCATCCGTCGCTTATTCCCAAATACTGCGGAGACGGATTTTACGGCATGAGAGTGCACCGCGCCGTCGTGGAAAACGGCGAAAGAGAGAGCGGCTGCACCGTGCATTACGTTGACGAGGGCACCGACACGGGAGAAATTATTGCACAGGCGCGCGTAAAGCTGGACGCGGACGACACTGCGGAGAGCGTCGCCGCCAAGGTGCTGGAAAAGGAGCACGAGCTGCTGCCGAGAGTGGTGGCGGCGTTGTGCAAAACCCAATGAAAATACAACGAGAGGAAAAATCATGAAAAAAAGAGCGTTGATAAGCGTAAGCGACAAAAACGGCGTCGTGGACGCGGCGAAAAGGCTCGCCGCAATGGGATATGAGATTATCAGCACGGGAGGCACTCAAAAATGTCTTGAAGACGCCGGCTTGAAAACTCTCAACATAAGCGACGTTACCGGCTTTCCCGAGTGTCTCGACGGCAGGGTAAAGACGCTTCATCCCGCAGTTCACGCGGGGCTGCTTGCAAAAAGAGACAATGCCGAACACATGCGCCGTTTGAAGGAGCTTAAAATCCAAACGATAGACGTGGTTATAGTCAACCTTTATCCGTTTAAGCAAACGGTTATGTCGGGCAAGGGCTTCGACGAGGTTGTGGAAAACATAGACATAGGCGGGCCGACGATGCTCAGAAGTGCCGCCAAAAACAGCGGCGACGTGGTCGTGCTGACCGACCCCGCGGATTACGAAAAGGCGCTTTCCGAGCTGGAAGCGGGAGAAGTGAGCCGTGAGACGAGGCTTTACCTCATGTACAAGGTTTACGCGCATACCGCAGCCTACGACAGTATGATTTCCGCTTATCTTGCCAAAAAGCTCGGGATTGATTTCCCCGACAGCTTAACGCTTGCTTTCGAGAAAAAGGAGCAGCTGCGCTACGGAGAAAATCCTTTTCAGCAGGCTGCGCTTTATACGGATATGTTTCCCGTTTCAAATTCCATAGTCAACGCAAGGCAGGAAAACGGAAAGCAACTGTCCTACAACAATCTCAACGACTCAAACGGAGCGATAGAGCTTTTGAAGGAGTTTGACGAGCCTACCGTGGTTGCCGTCAAGCACTCCAATCCCTGCGGCGTTGCGAGCGGGGCGACGATTGCGGAAGCATACAGAAAGGCTTACGCCTGCGACCCCGTGTCTATTTTCGGCGGAATCATCGCCGCCAACCGCGAAATCGATTTGGAAACTGCGGAGGAAATTTCCAAAATCTTCGTCGAAATAGTCATAGCGCCTTCCTTTTCCGAAGCCGCGCTCGAAGCTTTGGAAAAAAAGCATAATCTGCGCGTGCTGGCCCTCCCCGACGTAGCGGTGAAAAACAAGCCGACCGTCGAGTTCAAGCGCGTGTACGGCGGACTGTTGGTTCAAAATTCCGACGACAAGGTTTTCGACGACGTGCAGGTCGTCACCAAAAAGCGTCCCACGGCGGAGCAAACGGAAACCATGCGTTTTGCCATGAAGGTTGTCAAGCATTGCAAGTCAAACGCCATTGTGCTTGCAAAGGGCAGCGCGACCATAGGTATAGGCGTGGGGCAGACAAACCGTATCTGGGCGGCGGAGCAGGCAATCGAGCACTCCAATGTTCCGACGGAGGGCGCGGTGCTTGCGTCCGACGCTTTCTTCCCTTTCGACGACTGCGTGACGCGCGCGGCGCAGGCGGGAATTTCCGCCATAGTTCAGCCCGGCGGCAGCATAAGGGACAAGGACAGTATTTTAAAGGCGGACGAGTACGGCATAGCCATGGTGTTCACCGGTTTGAGACATTTCAAGCATTGACGGGTACAAAATGAAAAAAATAAACGTAGCTATTATCGGAGGCGGCGGCAGGGAGCACGCTATTGCGCTTAAACTGAAAGAAAGTCCGCTGCTTGACAAATTGTTCTGCCTGCCGGGAAACGCGGGGATTGCCGAATGCGCGACCTGTGCGCCCGTTTCTCCTATGGATTTTGAGGGAATTTTCGATTTCTGTATCAAAAACGGCGTCGATTTGGTATTTGTCGCGCCTGACGACCCGCTGGCGGGCGGACTTGTGGACTTTCTGACGGAAAGGGGAGTCAAGGCTTTCGGTCCTGTCAAAAAAGCCGCTATGTTGGAGGCAAGCAAGGCTTTCGCAAAAGAATTTATGGCAAGACACGGCATACCGACGGCGGCATACAGGGCTTTCGACGACTTTGAAGACGCGGAGGAATACGCAAAGAACTGCGATTTGCCCGTTGTGGTCAAAGCGGACGGACTTGCGTTGGGCAAGGGAGTTGTCATCTGCCGAACCCGTCAAGAGGTTTTTGACGCTTTGAAAAGCGTTATGGTTGACCTAAAATTCGGCGAAAATGCGGGAAGAAAAGTGGTTATGGAGGAGTTTATGACGGGCAGAGAGGTCACTGTGCTGGCTTTCTGCGACGGAAAAACCCTTCTGCCCATGCCCGCGTCGCAGGATCACAAAAAAGCGTATGACGGGGACAAAGGCGCCAACACGGGAGGTATGGGAGCGTTTGCGCCCACGCCGTATTTTTCGGAGCAGGACAAAAAAGAGTTTCTGCAAAATATCGCGCTGCCTACTCTCAAAGGTCTTGAAAAGGAGGGAATCGTTTTCAAGGGCGTGCTTTACTTCGGACTCATGAAAACAAGCGGAGGGCTGAAAGTGGTGGAGTACAACGCGCGTTTCGGCGACCCCGAAACGCAGGTCGTGCTTGCGCTTTTAAAAAGCGATTTGCTTGAAATAGTCAACGCCGTGATTGAGGGCAGGTTGGACTGTACGGAAGTTTTATGGAGCGACGAAACGGCGCTTACCGTTGTGGTAGCCGACGGCGGTTATCCCGACAACGTGGTCAAGGGCAAGGAAATTCGTATAGGCGACCTTGACGGCGTAAAACTCATACACGCCGGCACCAAGCTTGACGGCGGGCGGCTGAAAACAAACGGCGGTCGGGTATTCAACGTCGTGGGCGTTGCCGAAAGCCTCGACAAGGCTCGGAAAAAGGTTTACGGACAGATTGACAAGGTTGGATTCGAGGGCGCAAGATACCGCGCCGACATAGGATTGGTTTAAGGTTTTTATGATATACAGAGTTTTCGTTGAAAAAAAGGAGCAATTCGACGTGCCCGCGGCAAAAATCCGCTCGTCGATAGAAAGAACGCTGGGTATAAGCCCCTCTGGTGTGCGCAGACTTTTGCGATACGACGTCGAGGGCTTGACGGAACGTCAGATGAGAGACAGCGTAGAGTCGGTTTTTTCCGAGCCTAATACGGACAGGGTGTTTTACGATGTGCGCGTAGGGCGGGACGAAAAAATGCTCGTCGTGCAGTTTCTTGACGGGCAGTACGACCAGCGCGCCGATTCGGCAATGCAGTGCGTGCAGTTTTTGACGGGGGGTGTCAGACCTGTCGTGAAATGCGCGGAGGTTTACGTTTTCAAGGGCGTGACGGATGCGCAGTTTGAAAAAATCAAGCGTTTTCTCGTCAATCCGGTGGACAGCCGCGAAGGGACGACGGAAATGCCGCAAACCTTGAAGGACGCAGCCAAGCCCGTGGGGAAAATGCGGGTGGAGCTTGACGGCTTCAACGAAATGGACGAGGACGGCTTGAAACGCTTCCATGCGGAAACGGGGCTTGCCATGACGGTGGACGATTTGAGGTTTGTCAGGGACTATTTCATCAAAAAAGGCAGGCAGCCCACTCTGACCGAGCTTAAAGTCGTGGACACCTATTGGAGCGACCATTGCCGTCACACTACCTTTTCCACAAGGCTCGGGGAGGTTAAAATTCTTTCCGACAATCCGGAAATACACAACGCTTGGGAGCAGTACAAAAAGCTGTTTGAAAAGCACAATGTCAACGGGGACAAGGTTCCATGTCTTATGAGCATTGCCACAATCGCAGCAAAGGAGTTGAAGTCGAGAGGCTTGCTTGACAATCTTGACGAGAGCGACGAAATCAACGCGTGTTCGGTTGTTGTGGACGTGGACGTGGACGGCAAGGACGAGCAGTGGCTCATCATGTTCAAAAACGAAACTCACAACCACCCCACCGAAATAGAACCTTTCGGCGGCGCGGCGACCTGTCTCGGCGGCGCCATCAGAGACCCGTTGAGCGGCAGAACATACGTTTATCAGGCTATGCGCGTCAGCGGCTGCGGCACGCCCGACGAGCCTGTGGAAAAAACTTTGCCGGGCAAGCTGCCTCAGCGTGTGCTCACGACGACGGCTCTTGCGGGTTTTTCGGGCTACGGCAATCAGATAGGGCTTGCTACGGGTATAGTCGCCGAGATTTACAACGACAGATACAAAGCCAAGCGTCTCGAAACGGGCTATGTCATAGGCGGCAACAGACGCGAAAACGTCGTCAGGCGCAAGCCGCGCGCGGGCGACGCGGTTATTATGGTGGGCGGCGACACGGGGCGCGACGGCTGCGGCGGAGCTACCGGCAGCAGCAAGTCGCACGACGTCAAAAGCGTCGAAACGTGCGGCGCGGAGGTTCAGAAGGGGAACCCTCCCGAGGAGAGAAAGCTGCAAAGATTGTTCCGCAATCCCCGCGCGTCACGGCTTGTGCTCAAATGCAACGATTTCGGCGCGGGAGGAGTGTGCGTGGCAATCGGCGAGCTTGCCGACGGTCTGCACATTTATCTTGACAGAATAAACAAAAAGTATGAAGGGCTTACCGCCACGGAGCTTGCCATAAGCGAATCGCAGGAGAGAATGGCTGTTGTGGTAAGCGAAAGCGACGCGGAAGAATTTATTAGACTTGCTTCCGACGAAAACTTGAAGTGCGTCAAGGTTGCGGAAGTTACGGAGGAACCCCGTCTCGTCATGACCTACGGAGAAGAGACGATAACGGACATCGACAGGGCTTTTCTGGATACAAACGGAGTCAGACAAAGCACCGACGCGGAAATTTGCGAAAGCTTGCGCGATTATTTTGAGACGGACGACGAGGTTACGGTAAAACTGCTTGAAAAAAGCGCCGAGTCGGCTCTGAAAGAGAGACTTTCGCGTTTGGACGTTTGTTCGCGCAAGGGTATGGGCGAGTTTTTCGACTCCACCATAGGCGCTGCGAGCGTTCTCATGCCTTTCGGCGGAAAAAATCAGCTCACGCCTGCGGCGGTGATGGCTTCAAAGCCCCCCGTAGGCTCGGGCTACACCTCCACGATAACCTGTTCGTCTTTCGCGCTTTATACGGATTTGATGGAAAAATCTCCCTTTACGGGAGCCGTTTATTCCGTTGTGGGAGCCGTTTCCAAGCTGGTCTCCTGCGGCGTAAATCCCTTGACAATCAGACTTACTCTGCAAGAGTTTTTCAAAAAACCCGGCAACGCGCCCGACCGCTGGGGAGAGCCTTTGTCCGCGCTGCTTGGCGCGCTTGACGCGCAGCTCGGGCTGGAAACTGCGGCAATAGGCGGCAAGGACAGCATGAGCGGAACCTTTGAAAATTTGGACGTGCCCCCCACTCTCATAGCTTTCGGCATGGGTATAGCAAAGGAAAACGCTTTTGTTCACAACGCATTCGAGCGTGCGGGAAAAGTAGTTCGTTTCAGAGTGCCGAAAAACTCTTGGGGACGCCCCGACTATGCCGCGCTGAAAGCAATTTACGGAGAAGTTTACGAGGGAATTCTCAACGGCAAAATTTTGCATACCGCCGTCGTAGAGGAGGGCGGCGCAATCACCGCGCTTGTCAAGTCTCTCTTTGCCAACGATTTGGGGGCTAAGCTCGACCGTCTCGAAGCCGAGCATTTCCGCCCCGCTTACGGCGATATAATTGCTGTGGTTGCGGAGGATTTCGACAGCCGCCGCGCAGAATATTTCGCGGAGCTGGACGAAAGCGGAGTTCTTGTCTGCGGAGGGGAGGAAATTGCTCTCGACGCGCTCAAAACCGCTTTTTGCGGGAGGCTCGAACAGGTGTTTCCGACAACCGCTCCGGCATACGGGCAGGCGGAGGAAGAAAATTTCGTATCCAAAAAGTTTTACGTTTCCCGTTTCAAAACCGCAAAACCGCGCGTGTTTATTCCCGTTTTTCCGGGCACCAACTGCGAATACGATATGCAGAAGGCTTTTGAAAACGCAGGCGCGGAGTGCGACGTTTTCGTGGTTAAAAACATGAGCGCCTCTGACGTCGAGTTTTCGGTTGCGGAAATGGGCAAAAGGCTGTCCGCAGCGCAGATACTTGCTTTTCCCGGCGGCTTTTCGGGCGGCGACGAGCCTGACGGCAGCGGCAAATTTATCGTAAATATGTTCCGCAATCCCTCTTTGAGAGACGCTGCGGAGGAACTGCTTGAAAAGCGCGACGGGCTTGCAATCGGTATCTGCAACGGATTTCAGGCGTTGATAAAGCTGGGACTGTTGCCCTTCGGCAAAATAAAAGCGTTGGAGGAAAACGCTCCCACGCTCACTTTCAACAATATCGGTCGGCACGTGTCCGCAATAAGCCGCGTCAGAGTTGCGAGCAACGCCTCGGCATGGCTTAATCGCGTCAAAACGGGCGACGTTTTCAGCGTTCCGGTAAGTCACGGCGAGGGCAGATTCGTGTGCGACCCGGCTACGCTCCAAAGGTTGAGGGAAAACGGGCAGATTTTTACCCAATACGTCGACCTCGACGGCAAGCCAACCATGCAGAGTCCGTTCAATCCCAACGGCAGCGTAAACGCGGTGGAGGGTATTATATCCCCCGACGGCAGGGTGCTTGGAAAAATGGGGCACGCGGAGCGCATAGGCAAGGGGCTGTACAGAAACGTGGCGGGAAATTGGGATATGGGACTTTTCCGCTCCGGAGTGGAATATTTTAAATAGAAAGATACTGGGAGGACTGATTATGTATAAAAGCGACATAGAAATAGCGCAATCGGTAAAAATGCTGCCCATCGGCGAAATCGCGGAAAAAGCGGGGATTGACGACAGATTTATCGAGCCTTACGGCAGATACAAAGCAAAGGTCGACTACAATTTTCTGAACGAAACAAAGGGAAAGGACGGCAGGCTGATTCTTGTTACCGCAATCAACCCCACTCCCGCGGGAGAGGGCAAGACGACGACGACAATAGGTCTTGCGGACGGGTTGAAGCGGCTTGGCAAAAACGTGGCGGTCGCGCTGCGCGAGCCGTCGCTGGGACCCGTATTCGGCGTCAAGGGCGGCGCGGCGGGCGGAGGTTACGCTCAGGTCGTGCCCATGGAGGACATAAATCTGCACTTTACGGGCGACTTCCATGCCATAGGCGCCGCAAACAATCTGCTTGCGGCGATGATTGACAACCATATTTATCAGGGCAATTCGTTAAATATAGACCCCCGTCAGATAACGTGGCGCAGATGCGTGGACATGAACGACAGACAGCTGCGGTTCGTGACCGACGGTCTGGGCGGCAAGGCAAACGGCACGCCGCGCGAGGACGGCTTCGACATCACGGCGGCAAGCGAAATTATGGCGATTCTTTGCCTTGCATACGACATGTCGGATTTGAAGCGGAGACTTGCCGACATAACGGTAGGCTACACCTACGGGGGCGAGCCTGTCAAAGCGGGACAGCTCAACGCGCAGGGAGCTATGGCAGCCCTCTTGAAGGACGCGTTGAAGCCCAATCTCGTGCAGACTTTGGAGCACACTCCCGCCTTTGTGCACGGCGGTCCCTTTGCAAACATCGCTCACGGCTGCAATTCCATTATGGCGACAAGGCTTGCCATGCGGCTTGCCGATTACGCCGTGACGGAGGCGGGCTTCGGCGCCGATTTGGGTGCGGAAAAATTCTTCGACATAAAATGCCGTATGGCGGGGTTAAAGCCCTCCGCGGTAGTGATAGTGGCGACAGTCCGCGCTTTGAAGCATCACGGCGGAGTTGCAAAAGCGGCTCTCGACGAGGAAAATCTTGACGCGCTCCAAAAGGGTTTGCCCAATCTTTTAAGGCATATAGACAACGTGACAAACGTTTTCGGACTGCCCTGCGTGGTGGCGATAAACCGTTTCCCCGCCGACACGGAAAGAGAGCTTGAATTTATCGAAAAACAATGCCGCGCGCTCAACGTAAACGTGGCTTTGTCCGAGGTGTGGGCAAAGGGCGGCGAGGGCGGCGAGGCTCTTGCGAGAGAGGTTGTGAGTCTGTGCGAAAAGAAAAACGATTTTCGTTTTGCTTACGAAACGGACGACTCCATTGAAACCAAGCTGGAAAAAATCGTAACCAAAGTGTACAGAGGGAGCGGAGCGGTGTTTACGCCTCAGGCGAAAAAACAGATTGCCAATCTGACAAGGCTGGGCTTTGACAAGCTGCCCGTGTGCGTGGCAAAAACTCAGTACAGCTTTTCGGACGAGCAGACGCGACTCGGCGCGCCGGACGGCTTTGCGGTTACCGTGAGAAACGTCAAGGTGTCAAGCGGCGCGGGTTTTCTCGTTGCGCTGACAGGGGACATTATGACCATGCCCGGTCTCGGCAAGGTGCCGAGCGCGGAAAAGATTGACGTGGACGCTTCCGGGAAAATAAGCGGGTTGTTTTAACGAAATTTTGTCCTGCGGGTTGACGGCAATCCGCGGGACAAAAATCACATATTTTTCATGTCAAAACAGTTGACAAAAACGCGCGTTTCTATCAAAATAAGCAACGGCGTAAAAGAGACAAGGAGACGGCTTTTGAACAGATTGTTTAAAAACGCATGGGTTTTTCACGACGGCGGCTTTTCGCGGGAAAATCTCGCGGTGAGCGGCAGCCGCATTGTTTCGTTTGACGGCGGAGACATTTTCGAGGAGTCGGATTTCACCGATTGTATTATCGTTCCCGGTTTTGCTGATGTGCACGTTCATTTCAGAGAGCCGGGATTTTTTTATAAGGAAAGCATTTCAAGCGGATCGATGGCTGCGGCAAGGGGAGGCTACACCGCGGTGTGCGCCATGCCCAATCTGCTCCCTCCGCCCGACAGCTTGGAAAATCTGAAACGGGAGCTTGAAATTATAGAACGCGACGCGGTCATAGAGGTTGTGCCTTACGGCTGTATCACAAAAGGAAGGCGGGGCTTGGAGCTTGCCGACCTCAAAGCCATGGCTCCCTTTGTCTCCGCTTTTTCGGACGACGGCAGCGGTGTGGACGACGCGCGGCTTTTAAAAGAGGCAATGCTTCAAGCAAAAGCGCTGGGCAAGGTGATTGCGGCGCACTGCGAGGTAAGAGAGCTGGCAGCGGGCGGTTACGTAAACGAATGTGAATTTCAGCGGCTTAACGGACACAAAGGTATAAGCAGCGCAAGCGAATATAAAATGATTGAACGCGACCTCGAGCTTGCCAAGCAAACCGGCGTGAAATACCACGTTTGCCACGTTTCCGCAAAGGAGTCTGTCGCTCTTATCCGACAGGCGAAGGCTGACGGCATAGACGTGACGTGCGAAACGGCTCCGCATTATCTGTGTCTTGACGACGGCTGTCTTCAAGACGACGGCAGATTCAAGATGAATCCTCCTTTGAGGGGGATTAAGGACAGAGAGGCGCTTGTCGAAGGTCTTTTTGACGGAACGGTGGACATGATTGCCACCGACCACGCGCCGCATTCCGCGGAGGAAAAGTCCAAGGGCTTGAAGGACAGCGCTATGGGCGTCGTGGGGCTTGAAACGGCTTTTCCGGTGCTGTACACGGAATTGGTAAAGAAAAAAAATCTTCCTCTCAAAAGGCTGATTGAAGCGATGTGCGTGAGTCCGCGCAGGCGTTTCGGGCTGCAAGGAGGACTGCTCGCGGCGGGAAGTCCGGCGGATTTGACCGTCATAGACCTCAACGCGTCGTTTGAAATAAATCCCGAAAACTTTTTGTCCAAGGGCAAAAGCACGCCCTTTGCGGGTAAAAAGGTGTTCGGAAGGGTTTTGCTTACGTTAAAGAACGGGAGAACGGTATGGAAAGAAAATACGACAAAAAATTAGTGCTCGGCGACGGCACGGTATTCGAGGGCTATGGCTTCGGCGCAGACAGGGAGGCGGTGTGCGAGCTGGTCTTCAATACCTCTCCCGTCGGCTATCAGGAAATAGTGAGCGACCCGAGCTACACGTTTCAGGCTGTGGTTATGACTTATCCTTTAATCGGCAATTACGGCGTGTGCGACGAGGATTACGAAACCCGCATGCCCTCAATCGGCGGGCTTGTCGTGCGTGACTACAACGGCAGGCCGAGCAATTTCCGATATACCAAAACTCTGGACGAAATTATGAGTGAGTACGGTATAGTCGGCATTTCCGGCATAGACACTAGGTGTCTTGCCCGAAAACTGAGAAACGAGGGCAGTCAGAAAGGAATCATAACTTCTTCGGACGTTTCTACGCAGGGGGCGCTTAAACGTCTTGAACGTCCTCTGCCGCGCAACGCAGTCAGCTGCGTTTCCACGCGGAAAAAGTGGTTTTCGCGCACGGCGCACGCCAAATTCGACGTTGTCGCCGTGGATTGCGGCATAAAGCTCAATATAGTCAGATGTCTCAACGCGCGCGGCTGCAACGTGACGGTGGTGCCGTTCGACACTGCTACGGAGGAAATTGCGGCTTTGTCTCCCGACGGCGTGTTTTTCTCCAACGGTCCCGGGGACCCGTCCGACGTGCCCGAAACGGCGGAGCTGCTCAAAAAAATCCGCGGCAGATATCCCGTTTTCGGCATTTGTCTGGGACATCAGCTTGCAGGGCTTGCTTACGGCGCAAAGACCTTCAAGCTCAAATTCGGTCATCGCGGCGGCAACCACCCCGTCAGAAACCTTGAAACGGGCAGGCTGGAAATCACAAGCCAAAACCACAGCTACGCCATAGACAGGGACAGTCTGTCGGGCACGGGACTCAAAGTCACTCACGAAAATTTGCTGGACGGCACGGTCGAGGGCATGGAGTGCGTAAAAGACAGGTTGTTTACGGTGCAGTTTCATCCCGAGAGCGCGCCGGGACCGCAGGACAGCGGATACCTGTTCGACAAATTCGTGCGCCTTATGGCGGCGAACAAAAAGGATTGAGGAGATTGTTATGCCCAAAAGAAAGGATATTAAGAAAATAATGGTCATAGGCAGCGGTCCCATAGTCATAGGACAGGCGGCGGAGTTCGATTACGCTGGCACACAGGCGTGTCTGGCGCTCAAAGAGGAGGGCTACGAGGTCATACTGGTAAACTCCAACCCCGCGACAATCATGACCGACACAACCGTGGCGGACAAGGTTTATATGGAGCCTCTCACGCTGGAATACGTTGCCAAAATACTTCGTTTCGAGCGTCCCGACGCGCTTATACCGGGGCTTGGCGGGCAGACCGGACTCAATCTTGCCATGCAGCTTGAGAAAAAAGGAGTATTAAGCGAGTGTCAGGTGGAGCTTTTGGGCACCTCCGCGCAGAGCATAGAGTGCGCCGAGGACAGAGAAAAGTTCAAGGAGCTGTGCGAGAGTCTGGGCGAGCCTGTGCTGCCAAGCATGATTACGCACTCCGCGGAAGAGGCTGTTTCCGCTGCGGAAAAAATAGGGTATCCCGTCGTGCTGCGTCCCGCATTCACCCTTGGGGGCACGGGCGGCGGCTTTGCGGACAACGAGGAGCAGCTGAGAGAAATTATGAAAAACGCGCTGCGCCTTTCTCCCGTCAGACAGGTGCTTGTGGAAAAGAGCATTAGAGGCTTCAAGGAAATAGAGTACGAGGTTGTCCGCGACGCGAACGACACGGCGATAGCCGTCTGCAATATGGAAAACCTCGACCCTGTGGGAATACACACGGGCGACAGCATAGTGGTCGCGCCAAGTCAGACGCTTACAAACAAGGAATATCAGCTTTTGAGAGACAGCGCGCTCAAAATCATACGGGCGTTGAAAATAGAGGGCGGCTGCAACGTACAGTTCGCGCTGGACCCGCAGTCCTTCGACTATTTTTTGATAGAGGTAAATCCGAGAGTTTCCCGTTCGTCGGCTTTGGCAAGCAAGGCGAGCGGATACCCCATTGCGCGCGTGTCCGCAAAAATAGCGGTGGGTATGCGTCTCGACGAAATAATGCTTGCAAACACTCCCGCGTGCTTCGAGCCGGCTCTTGACTATGTGGTAACCAAAATAGCGAGATTTCCCTTTGACAAATTCGCCACCGCGCCCAACGTGCTGAGCACGCAGATGAAGGCTACGGGAGAAGTTATGAGTATCGGGCGCACCATGGAGGAAAGCCTCTTGAAAGCCGTGCGTTCTCTGGAAATAGGGGCGAGTCATTTGGAGCTTAAAAAGTTTGACGCCCAAACCGCGGAAGAGCTTGCAGAATACATAAAAACGGGGCGCGACGACAGAATTTTCGCTATGGCGCAGCTTATGCGGCTGGGCTGTCCCTTGAAACGTCTGTATGAGCTTACAAAAATAGATATGTTCTTTTTGGACAAAATCAAAAACATTGTGGACTTTGAGGGCGCAATCAAGAGCGGAAAGCGCGACCTTGCCGTTTTAAGAGAAGCCAAGCGCATGGGTTTCTGCGACGAGTACATTGCCAAATGCTGGGATATGACCTTGAAGGAGGTCTTTGAGCTGCGCAAATCAATCGGGCTGTTTCCCGTTTACAAAATGATAGATACCTGCGCAAGCGAGTTTGAAAGCTATGTGCCTTACTTTTACTCCACATACGAAAGAGAAAACGAGACGCGGGACGACGGCAAAACCAAAATCGTGGTTTTGGGAAGCGGACCTATCAGAATCGGTCAGGGCGTCGAGTTCGATTACAGCACGGTGCACGCAATCAAGACCATACGCGACTTCGGCTATGAAGCGATAATAATCAACAACAACCCCGAAACGGTGTCAACCGACTATACGACGGCGGACAAGCTGTATTTCGAGCCGTTGACGACAGAGGACGTTCTCAATGTTTTGGAGCTTGAAAAGCCGCTGGGGGTTATTGCGTCTTTGGGCGGTCAGACGGCAATCAATCTTGCGGACAAGCTAAAAGAGTTCGACGTCAACATAATCGGCACGGGAGTCGAAGCAATCGAGCGCGCCGAGAACAGGGATTCGTTTGAAAAAATCCTCAAAAAGCTGAATATTCCGCAGCCCGAGGGATATGCCGTTACCAAAATCGAGGACGGCGTGAGAGCCGCAAACGAAATAGGCTATCCCGTGCTTGTCAGACCGAGCTTTGTTTTGGGCGGGCGCGCGATGCAGATTGTGGGCAGCGACGACACGCTCAGGCACTATCTCGAAAACGCCGTCAGAATCGACGAAAAACAGCCCGTGCTTGTAGACAAATACATAGTGGGCAAGGAGTGCGAGGTGGACGCCGTGTGCGACGGAACGGACGTGTTCGTGCCGGGAATCATGGAGTTGATTGAACGCACGGGCATACACTCGGGCGACAGCATAAGCGTTTATCCTTCGTTCAGCCTGAGTCGGAAGGTAAAGGAAACCATTTTGGACTACACCTTGAAGCTGGGAAAGGGTATAGGCATAGTGGGGCTTTACAACATTCAGTTCATTGTGGACAAGGACGACAATGTTTTTGTCATAGAAGTCAATCCGCGCTCGTCGCGGACGGTGCCCTTCCTTTCAAAGGCGACTGGTTTTTCGCTTGCCGACATCGCCACGTTGGTTATGCTGGGCAAAAGCCTGAAAGAACAGGGACTGACGGAGCTGTATCCCGAGGAAAAGAAAAAGTGGTACGTCAAGGTGCCCGTATTCTCGTTCAGCAAAATCCACGGTCTGGACGCATACCTTTCCCCCGAAATGAAGTCCACGGGCGAGGCGATAGGCTACGACGAAAAGTTTACCCGCGCGCTGTACAAGGCGTTGCAGGCTTCGGGCATGAACGTGGTCAATTACGGAACGGTGTTCGTCACCATTGCAGACAAGGACAAGGACGAGGCTTTTCCTCTCATAGAGAGGTTTTACAGGCTCGGCTTCAACATCGAGGCAACGACAGGCACCGCGAAATATCTCAAAAGCAGGGGGATAAAGACGCGCGCCAAAAAGAAAATAAGCGACGGCAGCGAAGAAATACTCGACTCCATACGCAAGGGCTACGTAAATTACGTAATCAACACGCGCGACATAGATTCGGTTGACCAACAAACGGACGGCTTTCAGATAAGACGGTGCGCGGTGGAAAACAACGTAACCATGTTCACCGCTCTCGAAACGGTGCGCGCCCTGCTTGACGTGCTTGAAGAAATCACCATTACCGTCAGCACGATAGATTCTTGAAAAGGCAAATGAAAAAGGAAGTTATTTTTGAAACGGCAAGCAACGAAAAAATTGCCGCCGACGTGTATGATTTGAGACTCAAAGGCGATTGCCGCGCGGACATAAGGGCGGGGCAGTTCGTCGAAGTGGCGCTTGACGGCTTTTTTCTGCGTCGTCCCATATCCGTGTGCGACGTTTACGGCGACGGTATACGCCTTGTCTACAAGGTGACGGGCAAAGGCACGGAATATATGTCCTCGTTGAAAAAGGGGGACAGAGTCAGGGCCTTGACGGGGCTTGGAAACGGTTTCAGTTTGGACAAATGCAAAAAAACCGCGCTGATTTGCGGCGGCGGCGTAGGCGTTCCTCCTCTGTTGCTTTTGGCAAAAAGGCTGATTGAAAGCGGGAAAAATGCCTATGTCGCGCTGGGCTTCAATTCGGCTGCGGACGTCATGCTTGCGGACGAGTTCAAAGCCGTCGGCGCCCAAGTGGAAATTGCGACATTGGACGGCTCCGCAGGCTTAAAGGGAACAGTCGCGGCGGCTCTGCCGCGTCAGACGGACTGCGACTTCTTTTTCGCGTGCGGTCCCAAGGCAATGCTTAAAGCGCTGAGCGCTTCTCTCGAAATCAGGGGAGAGGTTAGTCTCGAAGAGCGCATGGGCTGCGGCTTCGGCGCCTGCATGGGCTGTGCGGTCAACACTACGCAAGGAGTAAGGCGGGTGTGCGCCGACGGTCCCGTGTTCTGCTCGGAGGAGGTAATATGGTAGACACCAAGGTCAGTTTGAGCGGTCTTGTTCTGGACAATCCCGTTATTCCCGCAAGCGGAACCTTCGGTTACGGCAGTGTTTTTTCGGAGTTTTACGACATAAACATACTCGGCTCGTTCAGCTTCAAGGGGACGACCTTAAACCCGCGCGACGGCAACCCTTGTCCGCGCATAGCGGAAACCAAAAGCGGTATGTTGAACTCCGTCGGCTTGCAAAACCCCGGTGCGGAAAAGGTGGCAAAAGAGGAGCTTGGAGAGCTTTCAAAAATATACGGGAAAAAGGTCATTGCCAACGTGGGCGGCTTTTCGGTTGAAGAATACGTGCACTGCGCCGAAATCTTCGACGGCTGCGAACAGGTGGGGCTGATAGAGCTAAACATAAGCTGCCCCAACGTCCACAACGGCGGTATGTCTTTCGGAACCGACGCGAAAAACGCGGCTCGCGTCACGAGCGCCGTCAAAGCCGCCGTGAAAAAGCCCGTTTACGTAAAACTCAGTCCCAACGTCACCGATATAACGGAAATTGCCAAAGCGTGCGAGGACGCGGGCGCGGACGGGCTGAGCCTGATTAACACGCTTTTGGGCATGAGGATAGATTTAAAGACCTTTAAACCCGTTCTTGCAAACAAAAGGGGCGGACTGTCGGGGGGCGCGTTGTTTCCCGTTGCCTTGCGCATGGTCTACGACGTTTACGAAGCGGTGAAAATTCCCATTATGGGCATGGGAGGAGTGGAGAGCGCCGAGGACGTTGCTGAAATGATGCTTGCGGGCGCGACTGCCGTGCAGGTGGGCGCGGCAAACCTCGTCAATCCCTTCGCCTGCAAGGAAATAATAGAAGACTTGCCCCGAGTCATGAAAAAATTCGGCATAAAAAAAATAAGCGATATTATCGGAGGAGCGCACAGGTGAACAAAAGAAAGGACGTTATCGTTGCTTGCGATTTCCCGTCGGAGGCGGAGCTTGACAATTTTGTAGGGCTGTTTAAGCGTTACGAAAAAAAGCCTTTTTTGAAAGTGGGAATGGAGCTGTTTTACTCTGCGGGACCGGACGTGGTCAGGCGTTTGAAGGGCGAGGGCTTCGATGTGTTTCTCGACCTAAAACTGCACGACATACCCAACACCGTGGGACGCGCCATGAGCGTGCTTGCAAATCTCGGAGCGGATATGGTAAACCTGCACGCCGCAGGCGGCTCCGAAATGATGAAACGCGCGGCGGAGGGGCTTGTGCGGCATGACGGCGCGCGTCCGCTGCTGATTGCGGTAACCCAACTCACGTCTACAAGCGAAAATATGTTGAAAAACGAGCTGCTGATAAATTGCGATATGGAGACGACCGTTGCCTCCTATGCGCAGAATGCGGCAAGGTGCGGGCTGGACGGCGTTGTGTGCAGTCCGCTCGAAGCGCGTCTTGTAAAGGAAGCGTGCGGAAAGGATTTTCTTACCGTCACGCCCGGCATAAGATTTGCCGACGGCGAAAAGGGCGACCAAGTGCGCGTAACCACACCGCAAAGGGCGAAAGAAATCGGAAGCGACTTCATAGTGGTGGGCAGACCGATTACCGCCGCCGAGAACCCTGCGGAGGCTTATTTCCGCTGCGTAAAGGAATTTTTGGGATAGGAGGCAGATATGAAAGAAATAGCGAATTATCTTTTGAAAATAGGCGCGGTTTTTCTGCGCCCGGAGCAGCCGTTTACTTGGGCAAGCGGCATAAAAAGCCCCATTTATTGCGACAACAGGTTGGTTTTGACCGACGTGGAGGCGCGCGACGCGGTTGAAAACGCCATTGCGGAAACGGTAAGGCGGCGTTATCCTCAAGCTCAGGCTCTGTTCGGTACAAGCACGGCGGGCATAGCGCACTGTGCAATCGCGGCGCATATCCTGCGCCTGCCTGCGGGTTACGTCAGGAGCGGCGCAAAGGAGCACGGCAGGACCAACCGCATTGAGGGCAAACTCGAAAAGGGCGAAAAGGTTGTGGTCATAGAGGACCTTATCAGTACGGGCGGAAGCGTAATAGACGTGGTGGAGGCTCTGCGCGAGGCGGGTGCGGAGGTGCTTGGCATTGTCAGCATCTTTTCCTACAACATGAGTAAGAGCGCGGAAAAGCTTTCCGGAGCAAACGTGGAAAACGTGAGTCTTTCCAATCTAGACGAGCTGTGCGAGGTGGCTCAGGAGAAAAAAATAATCGGTCCGGAGGAAGTCCGACGTGTGCTTGCGTTCCGCGACAATCCGTCCGACGAGAGCTGGATAAAAAACTGACGGAGAAAAAATGAAACATTTGCTGGATATAACCGATATGAGCGTTTCGGAAATCGACGCGCTTGTAAATCAGGCTGAAAACATTATGAAAAACAGAGAGGCTTACGCCCATGCCCTTGACGGCAAAACGCTTGCCACGCTGTTTTTTGAACCGAGCACGCGCACGAGACTTAGCTTTGAGGCGGCTATGCTTGAATTGGGAGGCAGAGTTCTGGGATTTTCTTCCGCAGACAGTTCGAGCGCCGCAAAGGGCGAAACGGTCGGCGACACGGCGCGCGTCGTGAGCTGCTTTTCCGACGTGATTGCCATGCGTCATCCCAAGGACGGCGCGGCGAGGGCGGCTGCCGCTTGGGCGCGGGTACCCTTAATCAACGCGGGAGACGGCGGGCACTGCCATCCCACGCAGACGCTTACCGACCTTGTCACCGTTCATGCGGAGAAAGGGCGGCTTTTCGGCTTGAAGGTGGGGGTTGTAGGCGACCTGAAATACGGCCGCACGGTGCATTCTCTTTTAAACGCGCTTTTGAGATACGAGGGAAACAGCTTTGTGCTGATTTCTCCGCGCGAGCTAAGACTGCCCGAATATATGCTCCAAGCAATCAAGCAAAAGGGCGGCAAGGCGGTTGAAACCGCCGATTTGCAGGAATATATGTCGGAGCTTGACGTGCTTTACATGACGCGTATTCAGCGGGAAAGATTTTCCGACGCAGACGAATACGAGCGTCTTAAAGACAGCTACATTCTCACAAGGGACAAGCTTGGCCCTGCAAAGGAGGATATGATAGTCATGCACCCGCTGCCGAGGGTAAACGAGATTGCCGCAGACGTGGACAAAGACAGCCGCGCCAAATATTTCGAGCAGGTCAATTACGGCAAATTCGCGCGTATGTCGCTGCTGCTTACGCTTTTGAAGGACGGCGGCGCTTCGGGAGAAACAAAACTCGGCGGCACGCTTACGCAAAAGAGCTGCCCCAATCCAAGATGCATAACCAACGCCGAGCCGTCGCTCGAAAAGCTTTCAATCTTTGACGGCGGCACGGAAAGGTGCGCCTATTGCGAAACCTCTCTTGACTGAAAAAGCTCCTTTTACAGGAGTATTCCATAGAAAAGAGCGCAAGCGTACAAATGTTACATCTGCGCGAAGCAGTCGGAAAAAATTTAAAGCGTAACCGAATGGTTACGCTTTTTTAAAATCTTTATCTACACCCGTCAAGGCATTTTTTTGTTTTTGCGGTGGGCAAACGGCGAAGTTTTGCTTGACAGGACGTGCTGCGTCAGGTCATAGGAAAAATGCACGTGCGCAGGCTGAACGGGTTTGTTGTCCGTGTCGGCAAAAGCGCAACATTTTTCAAAAATATTAAGCAGCGTTTCCGTCGCCGTGAGCATCTGCATTCTCTCGTTTTCGCTTAACGCGCCGTTGAAAATGCTTTGCATAATTTCCTGCGAATTTTCGCTGTGCGTTTTCATATCTTTTTTGGCAGATTCCGTCAGCGAAATATATTGCGTTTTTTTGTTGCCCTCCTGTTTGGAGCGTTCTATCAGACCTTTTTCTTCGAGTTTTTTCAAGGTTCGATGAATACATTTGGGTGAAATGTGCGCTTTCTCCGCAAGAACATGCGTGGGGAGGGGGCTTTGCCGGTCGAGTATTGCGGAGACCTTTCTCATGTAAATATCGTCCAAAAAACCCGAATAAGCTCCGCGCCGAAACAGCTCCCACTCCATGGTAGCGACCAGATTGGTGTATGCCACCTGCATTTTATCCATCAGTTTTCCGTATTCTTTTACGCCGTTTATATCCATTCTTGTTCTTCCATTTTGTATTTTAAAATTTAATTGTTTGTTTGTCAAATAGAGATGCAAAATTTTTTGGCAAAATTGTGTTAAATCATTTGACAATTGCCGCACTCTGCGGTTATAATTACCGCAGAGTGCGGCAATTTTAAGTTGTTGTGCCGCACGGAAAATTTTTGCGGAGGTAAATTATGAAACGATTGAGACGATTATTGCTGCTTTTTGCGGCGGCTGCCGCTTGCCTGCTTGTATTGTGCGCCTGCGCGCCTTTAAAAGCGTCGGTGACGTTTAAATTGGACGAAACCGAAAGCATTGTCGTAACGGTAAACGACGACAAAAAAGCATTTCCGCCATACGTCGAATGCGCGGAGGGCGTTTATGTCGAGGGATGGTACGTTGACAGCGGTTTGACGATTGAATTCGATTTTTCGCAGACAGTGGAAGACGACATTACGCTTTATCCCAAGTATATGAACGCCGAATACACGGCGCGGTTCGACCTGAATTATCCCGACTGTAAAAATCCTCCGCAGGCGACGTTCACGCGGGAGGGAAACCTCGTGCTGCCTGCCGAGCCTGTGAGAGTGGGGTACGAGTTTTTGGGCTGGAGCGACGGCAGCGCGCTTTACAGGGCGGGTGCGGAGTATGACACGCAGAACGCGCTTTGCAACCTCGTTTTTTCGGCAAGCTGGCGCTACAAGGTGCTCACCGTCACTCTGCTCAACGGTGAAGGCGAACTGATAGAGAAGGTGGAAGTGCCTTACAACGGCTCGGTGGTTCCAAACGACGTGCTCGTACAGGAGTCCGATGAAAACAGCTGGTGCTTTGACGTAATCGGTTGGGACAAATCCATAACCAACGTAAAAGAGGATGTGACGGCGAGCGCGATTTACAAATATGTGCCGACGGACGATTTTTATTTCAAATTTTTCCTCAACGAGGATAAGGTTTCATACTCCCTTGCGGGCTTAACAACGGGTTCTGTTCCCGCAAAGACGGCTTTACCCGACACGTATCGCGGACTTCCCGTCACGAGGTTGAAGAAAAACGCTTTTTCTTCAAATATGACGCTTACGGATTTGTATATACCGTCAAGCTACGAAACGATAGAGTCGGGAGCCTGCCGAAATTGTTATATGCTCAAAAACGTTACGCTGGAAAACGGAGTAAAAAAACTTGGACTTGCGAGTTTTTCCGGTTACAATCTGAGCAAAGTGACTCTGCCCGACACGCTGCTCGATTGGGGAATCATGCCTTTCGGAACTTCGACGGCGATTGAGTACGTTTTGAAGGGCGACAACGTCAATTACGTGCAGGAGGACGGAATAATTTATGACGTCGACAAGACCGCGGTTTACGTCGGCAGTTCGACCGCGTCCGGCGACATTGTTTTCCCTGAAACCGTCACGCGGGTCAAGGCATACGCTTTTGTCAGAAACAAGTCGATCACGGGGCTAACCTTCAAGGGGCATATAGACGCGATAGAGTGGGGCGCTTTTTTTCAATGTCCTTACATAACCGATTTGGTTTTTGAAAAGGGCGTAAAAGAAATTTCAGGCGTCGATTCAGAGCAGGGAAAAATATTTGCGGAAAAATACGACTACGAGGACGGAGGCGATTTCAACCTTAACGGAGCGTTTTTCCGCTCGTGCTGCGGCTCTTTGTGGGACGAGGAAACATTCGAGTCCTTGGGCTTTGCGACTTTGGAAAATCTTGTGCTGAAAGGAATCGAAAAAATAGGCGACTGCGCGTTTCAGGACTGCAACATACGCAATTTGAAAATCGACAAGACGGTGCGTTACATAGGGGAAGCGGCTTTTACCAATTCGGGAAGTGATTATATTTTTACGTCTGTGTCCATGCTCGGCGCGGATGAAAACGATTTTTACGCAATCAAGGACGACTGCATTGTCGAAAAGGGGAGCGGGCCGCAATATCTCGGTAAAAACGGCGACAGACTGCTTGTTTACGCTCAAAACTCATCCGCAGTTCAATTCGACGTGCCTGAGGGCGTGACGTATATTTCGCCCTTTGCCTTTGCAGAACTGAAAAATCTGGAAACCGTAACCCTGCCCGAGGGAATCACCGAGCTTTACGGCTGGACGTTCAGCGCCGTTCTCGGCAGCTCCTTAAAATCCGTGCTTTTGCCCTCGACTCTTGTATCCTTGCGCAGCGATACTTACGTTTTCGGAGAAGTGCAGCTTATGGGTATCACAGGTGGGGTGTTTACCGGCTGCGAAAATCTGAGCGATGTTGAGTTCAGGGGGACGCCCTCGCTCGAATACATAGGCGCAAACACTTTTTACGTTACCGCGCTACGTGAGTTTGAAATTCCCGCTTCGGTCGCGTACGTGGGTTTTTCGGCGTTCATTAACGAATATTTGGTTTCTCTGTCGGTCGAAGACGGAAACGAGGTCTATGTTGCGGATGAGGGAGTGCTTTACACAAAGGATATGACCACGCTTGTGTGCTATCCGTCGCGGAAAGCGGCAACCTCCTATACCGTGCCGGAGGGAGTTGCTGCAATAGAGGGTTACTCCTGCGAAGTAACCGCATTTCTTGAAACGCTTGTAATCGGCGGCGATGTAAAAAAGGTGGGACAGTCGGCGTTTTACAACGCGCACGCGTTGAAGGAAATTACATTTAAGGGCAACGTCGAAATGCTTGGTCAGTCCGCTTTTTTCGGCGCGCCCAATCTCAAAAAGGTTATTTTCGAGGGGGAAAAAGCTCCGTTTCTTGGCGGCAGCCACAACGGTACATACAGCGTTTTTGCTTCGGGCTACGACAGTATGACGTGGGAGGCTATTCTTCTGTGCGAATTCGTCGTGCCGCAAAATGCAATCGCCTCGTATTACTCCGAATTTTATCTTTACGCTACCGCGTATGCGGAGGCAATTGACTTATCGGAGATTTCCGACACTGCCTATACCCTTAAAAAAGACGGCGAAACCGTTGCCGTATTTACCGACTCATTGGTTAAAACCGAGCCGACGTGCGAGGGTTCGGGATATTTTCAGGGCTGGTATCTCAGCGACGGAAGCGCGGACGGCGACTGGGGCGAAAGAGTGGAGTTCCCCGCTTATTTCGAGCAAGATACAATAACCCTCTACGCGCGCTTCGGCGAGCAAAGGGTGCAGGACGGCAAGGCATGGGGCAGAGACTTCGAGCTTGACGCAAACGGCGAAGCTCTCGACGTGACGTTTAAAAACGGCAGGGCGGTCTATTTCCGCTTTACCGCGCCGCGAAGCGGCAGTCTCAATCTGTTGTACGACGGTTTGACAGGAGACGAATTTTATTTGCAGACAGACGACGTGTCGGGCGTAGAATACGTTGTGCTCTCCGATTACGAAAATCCGCAAAGCTGGTGCTATGAGATAGAGGAGGGCAAGACTTATTTCGTGAGCATAAAAATTTATCTTTCCGACGGCATAAACATAGACTGCGCCGTATCTTTTGAAATAGTCTGAGCAAATTTAAAGCCTCTTCCCGACGGGAGGAGGCTTTTTTCTTTCAAAGATTTCAGGAAATCACGCGGGCAAGCAGCACGCCCATGACGGACGCCATCATCAGTCCGCGCGTCCAACCCGAGCTGTCTCCAAGGCAGTGCAGGTTTTTAACCGACGTTTCCAACCTTTCGTTCATATCGATTTTGTTTGAATAAAATTTCAATTCGGGAGAATACAGCAGCGTTTCGTTGCTGGCAAAGCCGGGCACTACGATATCCGCGTCTTTGATAAAATTCAATATCGAAATCATTGCTCGATAGGGCATGGCTGCCGTTATGTCGCCCGCCACCGCGTCCGCGAGGGTGGGGCGCACGTTGCTGCGTTCAAGCTCCTTTTGCCATGTGCGCTTTCCGTCCATTATGTCGCCGTACCGCTGAACCAAAATTTTGCCGCTGCCGAGCATATTGGTCAGCTCTCCTATTTTTTTCGCGTATTCTATGGGCTGGTTGAATGGCTCGGAAAAATTGTGCGAGCAAAGGATTGCAAGATTGGTGTTGCCGCTCTTTTTTTCCTTGAAGGAGTGGCCGTTGACCACCGCGAGGTTGTCGTCGTAGTTTTCCTGCGCGACAAAGCCGCCCGGGTTCTGGCAGAAGGTGCGCACCTTGTTTTTGAACGGCTTGGGATAACCTATGAGCTTGGATTCGTAGAGAATGTTGTTTACCTCCTCCATAATCTCGTTTCTCACCTCTACCCGCACGCCTATGTCCACCGTGCCCGGTCTGTGGGGGATTCCGTGTTTTTCGCACGTCTTTGACAGCCAGTCCGCTCCGCGCCTGCCCGTTGCGACGACGGTTGTCCCCGCTTGGATAAGAAACCGCTCTCCGTTTTGACGGACATACGCTCCTTTGCACAAGCCATCGTCGATAAAAAGGTCGTCGCAGTCTGTGCCGAAAAACAGCTCCACGCCGTTTTTTAACAGATGCTTTTCGATTGCAAGATAAATTTCCTGCGCCTTTTCGGTGCCGAGATGACGTATCGGGCAGTCCACCAGCTTTAAATTCGCCTGAATGGCTTTTTTCCTGATTTCCTTTATTTTGTCGTTGTTGCCCACTCCCTCTACCTTGCAGTCCGCGCCGAAGTCGAGGTAGATTTTGTCCACGTATCGGATTGCCTCTTTTACCGCGTCGTGTCCGACAAGCTCGGGCAGGTCTCCGCCCACGTCTTCGGACAAAGAGAGTTTTCCGTCCGAAAAGGCGCCCGCGCCCGAAAAGCCCGTCGTTATGCTGCAATTTTTGCAGCCCGCGCACAAGCCCGTTTTGTTTTTGGGGCAGACGCGGTTTTCTATGGCTGCGCCCTTTTCGACGACGGTGATTTTTCTTTTGTCTCCTCTTTTAAGCAGCTCTATGGCGGTGAAAATCCCCGCGGGACCTGCTCCCACAATCAAAATATCCGTTTTCATAATGCAATTCCTTTAAAGTTATTTTCGTCCTTTTTGCCCGCTTTCAATCGGGGCGCAAAAAATGCCCGCTCCGACGGTATGCGGAAAAACCGCATATAGTCGACGGGCAGGCTCGTCGGTAGAAACTCTCCGCCCTTTGTGCGGAGACTATATATGCTCTGCTTTTTTGCGGCGTCGCCGCACGCTGAACAGTTTAGCACGGCGCCTGTCCTTTGTCAAGAAAATTTTGAAAAACGCTTGACACAAGCGAAGCGTTTGAGTATGATTAGCAAAGTAAATTCCGACGGCAAATAGGAAATTTACCGACGGAAAAATCGTTCGGAGGTATGTTGTGACCGCTAAAAAAATGCTGCACGGCAGGGAGTTCAAAATCAGCTGCGGCAGGTTTGACAGGAAAATAAGCGTGGAGGTTGACGGAAAGCCCGCCGAAAAAGTCGACGGCGCGCTTTTCAGGGTTGCTCTCGCCGACGGAAAATATCTGCAATTCAGAGTGGAAGGCAGCTACATGACGGGGATGAACCTGATTGAGGGAGATGTTACCTTGGAGGTATTCAGGCATATAAGCTGGTACGAATATCTGTTCATCTTCGGACCGCTGCTGTTTTTGGGCTTCGGCGCGGCTTTCGGGCTTGACGCGGCGGAAATAAGCAACGCGGCGGCGGTTGTCGGCGGCGTGGCGGGGCTGGTTTTCGCTTTGGCGGGCTTTTTTGCCTGCAACGCCGTTGTGCACAGCGGCAGACTGAAAAAATGGCTCAAAATACTTTTGAACCTTTTGGTACTTGCCGTGCTTGCGGGACTGTTCGTCTGGTTTTTCCTCAGCATTGCGGTGGTTCTTGCTCTTATCGGTCTTGGGGAAGCTCTTGCAAATGCCGCGTTTTTGCCTTGAACGCGTCTTAAATCGAATAAAAAACGGCGGCATTTTGCCGCCGTTTATTTTTTCCCAAATTCAGAAAGACGCTTTGTCAGATGTCGAGAGAGTTTCTGCCTTCCTCGTTGAGGTCGAAAACAAGATAACCCTGCTGCGCGCGCAGCATTCTCTGTTTGCGGCCTATGCTCAGGCTTTCCTGATTGTCGAAAACAGTCATTATGTTGAGACCTGCTGCGGGTGCAATGTACAGCATATACACCTCGCGGCTCAGTACGTTTATCGGATTGCCGTCAAGGTCGACGAAATTTTCCCCGTCGTTGAGGTAACGGCAGATTTCGTTTTTGTCGTTGAATTTGTCTTTGGCGTCGGCGGCGTCCTTTGAGGAGTCGTAGTCGCCCGCCCAAACGGCTCCCACCTTGAAGTCGTCGAGCGAAGAAATATTCTGCGTTGTGTAAACGGTAACCGTTGTCGGCTCTTTTGAAAAGCTTCCCTCCACGAGGTTTACGTAGGTGGTGGAGTTGGAAACAAGCGCGTCCTTGTCAAAGCATCTCAAAAGAAGAAAGAGCATTTCGTTGTCGTATGTTTTGACTTTGTCAGTTCTTTTCAGCTTGAAGGAGAGCGCGTCCTCGCTTAGAGAGCTTTCGATTGTCACGACGGGCCTTTTTGCGGAGTAGTCGTAAGAAACGGACGTTTCAAAGTCGTTGAGCTCGCAGCCCGCTTTGCCCACGTAAACGCTTTTTACGCTGCGGCTGCTTGCGTCCGGCAATAGATTTGTGCCGTTGAAGGTCGCGCGGGCGGTTACCCTGACGCTTACCTTAAACGAGCCGTTTTCCGTTTTTTCTATTATGGGTTGTCTTGACCCGTCCGCCGCCGCTTTTTCGGTCTCTTCTTCCGCTATTGCGGACAGCCTGCTCTTGACGTCCGAAAGGTCGGATATACCCGCCTTGACAAACGCCGCGTCGTCGTAAATTTCGGTAAAAGTCAATTCTGTTTCAAGCGAGTACCGATTGTCGGCAAGGGGTTGTACGGTTGACGTATATACGCCGTTTTCCACCTTTGACGGCGCGACCTGGTCGAGATTTGACGTGTAGACGTACTCTCCGTCGCTGTTTTTTGCGCGGCTGTAATAGTTAGAGTAGGTCAGCTCGTAGTCGCTGGCAAGACGCACGTCGTAAACGAGAGTTTCGGAAGAAGAGCCTGACCAACGCACCTTGACTTCGGGGACAACCGCGCTTGAACCGCAGCCCGTCAAAGCAAAGCACGCCATGATGAACAAAATTGTAAGCGAAAGTAATTTTTTCATTTTTTCTCCGATTGGCGCTGTGGGCGCATTTAACAAATAATATCATCAAACAAAAAAAAAGTCAATTGACATCGGGCAAATTGAGTCTTATAATTATTTCATGAATTTCGTTGTTTATAAGACGAACACCTTAAAAGCCGCGAAAAACCGCATAGAGGAGCTGCTCAAAGCGGTCAGTCGCAGCGACATTGACAGTCCGCACATAGTTATTGTGCCGGACAGAGCTTCCCTTGCCGCCGAGAGAAGTATGCTTGCCGCAGTGGGAGGAAGCTTCAATATACAGGTTTTTACCTTCAACAGATATGCGGGGCTTATCGCGCCCGAGACCTTGAAGCCTTTGAGCGGACAGATGGCGGTGCTTGAAATGATGAAGGTAATCGAGCAGAACGCCGACAGGCTGGTCTGTTTTTCCGGAGCGGGAAACACGGAAGGCTTTGCGCGGAAAATTTACGACGTAATCAGCCTGTTGAAGTACAACAGAATCAGTCCTGAAAAGCTGCTTTGCGCCTGCGACGACAAGGCGCTTTCTTTGAAATTGAAGGATATAGCGCTCGTTTACTCCGCGTTTCAGGCGTCGGTGGAAAACAGGTATCTTGACTCCGCCGACAAGCTGGAAACGCTTTTAAACGCCGTCGGCAGTTCGGAACAAGTGAAAAAGAGCGTTTATTACATCTATGATTTTGACGGATTGAGCGTACAGGAGGAGGCAATAGTCGAAAGCCTTGTGCGTTATTCGCGCGGGGTGTACGCCGCCTGCGCGGCGGGCGCGGGGTATATGTATTCCAACGGGTTTTACGCGTCGCTCAACCGTATTGCCGCCAAAACGGGCGGGTGCAGGGAAATAAACGTCCGGGAGGACGGCTCCGAAGTCTTGTCGGCGCGCGAAAAGGCTTTGCTTTTCGGCACGGTGGACAAGCCCGCGCCCTTGCCGCGCGAAAAGTTTACGCTTGTCAGCGCGGCGGACGCCGAGGAGGAGGTTTTTTTTCTTGCGTCCTACATAGACGGTTACGTGAGAAAGGGCGGCAGATACCGCGACGTAAAGGTTGTGGTAAGCGACGTTGACGAGTACCGCAACGCGATAAGACGGTATTTTTCCCTTTTCGACATTCCGTTTTATCTCGACGAGAAATACAGTCTCGACAGTCACGCATTGTGTCGTTTCGTTTCGGACTTTTTCAGAATGAAGCGCGCCGATATGAGGCTGGATTACGTTCTGCCCGTCGTCAAAAACTATTTTTTCGGCGCGGAGGAAAAGGACGTTTTTCTTTTCGAGAATTTTTGTCTCAAATACAATTTCGGTTACGATTTTTCCCGCTTCGATTTGGGCGGGGACGAGCCTGAGGAGACGCGGGAGGCAGCCGAGCGCGTGAGGGAAAGACTGTTCCGTCTGTCGCAGACCGAGGTGCCCGCCAAAGCGACGGTGGCGCAGTACGTAAACGTCGTGCGCGAGCTTGTGCGCCGCAACGACCTTTACGGCAGGCTGGAAGAGTTGGCTAGCCGTCTGGAAAAGAATGCGCCCGATTATTACGCGAAATTTTCGGTTCAGGTTGACGAAAAGCTGGATTCCGTACTCGAAGAGCTGGTTCAGACGGCGGGCGGACTCTTTGCGGACGTCGAAAAATTTCTCGGCTTTTTCTCGGCGGCGGCAAGCGACGTGAGCGTGAGTATACTGCCTCTATACGCGGATTGCGTAGAGCTTTCAAATTTGGACAAGTCGTTGAGACACGACATAAAAGCGCTTGCGGTGTTGGGAGCCAACGAGGGCAAGCTGCCCGCAAAAAGGAGCGACACCGCGCTTTTGAACGACGCCAATTTAGCCGCGCTTATGAAAAACGGCATGCGCGTCGCTCCCGACGCCGCGACGCTGGGCAAAAACGACAGACAGTCCGTCGCAATGCTGCTGTTGGAGCCCGAGGACAGGCTTTACGTATCTTATCGTAACACGGATTCGGACGGCGGAGGACTGAAACCGTCGTCCTTTGTCAGGACGCTGCAAAAAGTCCACACGAGGCCTGACGGCAGCGTGGCGGAAGCGGAGCGTCGGCCTGATTTCGGAGTCCATTCTAGGCGTTGCGCGGTTTACGGCGCGCTGGAACGGGGCGCGTGCGGTTTGCCGACGGCGGACGAAATCGCGGCGGCGGGGCTTGCCGACGAGCTGAAAAAATTTCTGTGCGCGTATACTCCCGACATAACGCTTGACAACGGCAGACGGTTGTTTTTCAGGTCGGGAGCGGCGAGCGTCACGCGTATAGAGGAGTTTTACAAATGTCCGTTCAGACATTTTCTTTCCAAGGGAGGACTTATGCTGAAAGAGCGCGAGGAAGCCCGCCTCAAACCGACCGACCTCGGCAGCATAATTCACGACTGTCTGGAAAAATTCGTCCGATTTATCATGGTTCACGGCGCGGAAAGCGCGGACGAAAGCGTCATGCGCCGCATATTCGACGGCGTTACGGACGGAGACAGGTACAAAGCCGTGCAAAGAGACAGGCTGTCGAGGCACAATCTGAGCCGCCTAAGGGAGGAATCGGTAAAGACGGGCATGGAAATAAAGGCGCAGCTGCTTGACAGCGAATTTTTCCCCGTCGAGTGCGAGGCGGAGTTCGGTCCCCACGCCGCCTTTCCCGCGCCGTCGTTCAACGTCGGAGAGGGCGCGGAAATACGTTTCAGGGGCAAAATAGACCGCATAGACAGATGCCGCAACAAATTTATAATAATCGACTACAAGCGCGGTCAGTCGGTGTTTAAAGAAAAGGAGCTTTACGCGGGAGTCAAGCTGCAACTGCCCGTATATCTAAAGGTGGTGCGCGACGCGCTGGGACTTGAACCTGCGGGTTTCTTTTATAAAAAACTGAGCAACGATTTTGTAAAAAGCGATTTCAAAGAGTTCGGAGGACGCGTCGTGGACGACACGGAAACACTGTGCGAGCTTGACGCCGCGTTCAGACGTAGCGGGGCGAGCAGTCGGCTCAACGTGCGACTCAACAAAAACGGAACAGTGAGCAGACAGAGCAAAACCGCGCTGACAAGGGCGCAGCTTGACGCTTATGTAAATTACGCATGGCGCATGATAGAGCAGGCGGGCAGAGAAATGGCAGACGGCAACGCCTGTCAGTCGCCTTACGAGGACGCCTGCGAGTATTGCGAATTTTCGGCCGTTTGCGACTTCGGAGATTTGTCGGGCAGGCAAGTCAGATGCGTGAACGGCGCGGTAACTGCGGAAACTCTCGAAAACGAGGGGGTAAACGGGCAATGAACAGAAACTTTACGCGCAATCAGCTGATTGCGCTGGATATTTCCCAAGAAAAAAACGTCGCCGTTTCCGCTTCCGCGGGCACGGGCAAGACCACCGTTCTCGTGGAGAGAATTTTCAGGCTGCTGGAAGCAAAGCGGACGAGCGTGGACAGACTGCTTGTCGTGACGTTCACAAAGCTTGCGGCGGCGGAGATGAAGGAACGCTTGAAGGAAAGCTTGTCCGAGCGCCTTTCCGAGCCGTTTTTTGCCGAACAGGCGCAAAAGCTGGAAATGGCGGACATTTCCACGCTGCACGCCTTTTGCGCGGACGCGTTGAGAAGCTATTTTTACGTTCTCGGCTTGGAGCCGAACTTTTCCGTTGCGGAGGACAGCGTCGCGCAGGAGCTGAAAAACGACGCCTTCGACAGAGTAGCCGAAAGCGAACTGAACGCAGAGGACGAGGTTTATCTTCGGCTTGTGGAGATGCTGGGCAAAAAGAGCGAACAGACGTCGTTCAAGCAGACCGTTTTCCGTCTGTACGACTTTTTTGTGTGCAGACCTGATTTCGACGGATGGTTTGAAGAAAAAAGGAAATATTATTTTGCGGAGGGCGAGGGCAATCCTTTTCTGTCCGCGCTTGACGAGGAGCTGAAAAAAGGGGCGTTTGCCTTTGAGAGCGCGGCGGAAATGCTTGCGCGCGAGGCGTTTGAATGCAAAGCGGCGGCAGCCGCTCAATATGCGCAGACGCTTGCCTCCTGTGCCCGTCTGCCGGAGGGAGAGGGTTTTTTCTCTCATCTCAAAAGACTGTCGGAGGCGGAGTTTCCCGTCTTTTCAAAAAAGGTAAAGGCGGAGCTTGAAGCGTTTCCCGATTTGCTTTTCAGGCTTGACAAGCTTACGAACAGACTTAAACGGTTCGTTTGGACGCAGACGGAGAAATTCGGCGGCGAAAGCGCGGAAACGCTGCTTGCGCGCTGTCGGAAAAACGTCGTCTATATCGATAAGCTGTCGGAACTTCTGAAAAAGCTGGACAGGGAGTTTTTTAAACTCAAACGCGAAAAAAATCTGCTGGACTACAACGATTTGGAGCACCTTACTTTGACCTTGCTTGACGACGAACAGGCGCGTCGGGAGCTTTGCGGCAGATACGATATGATTTTCGTGGACGAGTTTCAGGACGTAAACAGGGTGCAGAACGCAATCGTGGAAAAGCTGCGCCGCGAAAACAATCTGTTTTTGGTGGGGGATATAAAACAAAGCATTTACGGATTCAGGCAGTGCGAGCCGCGTATTTTTGCGGAAAAGACGGAGAGGTTCAAGGCGACGGGCGAGGGAAGCGTAGTGTATATGAACGACAATTTCCGTTCACACGCGGCTATACTCGACTTTGTCAACACGGTTTTTTCGGGAGTAATGACGCATGAATTCGGAACTGCCGATTACGCCGCCGACGGTATGTTCTGCGGAGAGGGCGACGAAAGCATCGACGGCGTTTGCCCCGTGGTTTTAAATTGCGTTACCGAGGAAAAAGCCGCTCCGAAAAAGGCGGAGGGACTGTTCAACGTACGCCGAGCCGAAATTCGAGACGACGTTTGCCGCGCGCAGGCGCGTCTGGTTGCCGCGCATATAAAAGAAATCGCGGGAAAGCTCACTTCGAGCGGCAGGCGGATTGGTTACGGCGACATAGTGGTTTTGATGAGAAGTCTGACGAATAGGGCGCGGGTTTTCTGCGACGTGCTTTCGGGCTGCGGCATACCCGTCGCGGCTTCGCTCAAAAACGACGTTCTCGGCAAGGAAATAAAGGATTTGCTCAATTTTTTGCGCGTGCTGGACAACCCGCTTAACGATATTCCCTTTGCGGGAGCGCTTTTGGGCTGGTTCGGAGGGCTTGACGCGCGGGAGCTTGCCGTCGTTGCGGAAAAAACAAATCCCGATTATCTTGCCAAACGCACGGAGGAATACTGCGCGAAATTCAAGGACGGTTTGTCGGACAAGCTGGCACGCTTCAACGAACTGCGGGTGAAATACGGCTTTCTTGCCAAATGCGTCAAGGCGGACAGACTTGTGGCGCAGCTGGCTTATTCCACAGGCTACGATATGTTTGTTTCGGGACTTCCCAACGGAAGGGTGAGACGAACAGTGCTCAACCGCTTTGTCAGACGCGCGGAGAACTCGGACGGAATGCTATGCGATTTTCTTTCGTATTTCGACAAGAGCGGAGCCGTCGGGGAAAGCGGGGCGGCGGAGGGCGGAAACGCGGTAAGAATCATGAGTATGCACGCCGCCAAAGGGCTGGAATTCCCCGTTGTCGTTCTGCCCTGCCTCGAAGCCGATTTCGTCGTCGAAAATCCCGCGGTTTCTGCGGGAGGGGAGCTTGGCATTACGCTGGATTATTATGATTTTGACAAAAAGGAAATTTTCCCCGACGTTGCGCACGCGGCGAATTGCCTTGTCAACCGCCGAAAACAGACGGAGGAAGAGCTGCGCCTGCTTTACGTGGCTTTGACGCGGGCTAAAAATCATCTTTTCGTCGTCGGCGCGGGCAAGGAGTATCTTTTCCGCAACGATGCGTTCAGACCGACTGCCGCGACAAATTCCTTTTCCTGGATTATGGACGCGGTTACGAGAAAATTCGGTTCGCAGGATTTTCACGGCACGCGCAAACTCGGGAGTATTGAGCTAAACGCGGTTGCAAAGGAAGCCGTACCTTCCGTTTCCGAAAATATTGCGGAGGAATTGGACAGGACAAAAGACATAGCGTGGGAGGACTTCGTTTATCCCTATGCCGAAGCTACGACGCTTGGTACAAAGGTGGCGGCGAGCGGGCTTGACAAAATGAATTCGCCCGTGTTTTCAAACGATTTTTCTTCCGATTTGTTTTCGCCCGTTTTGGAGTACGCGGGCGGAGCAACCCGCACGGAGCTGGGCACCGCTTATCACAGACTGCTTGAAAAATCGGATTTTGCGCACAGCGACGCCGAAAGCGTGCGGCATACTCTCGAAAGCTGCGTGACCGACGGGCTTATCGAGGAAAGAGTTGCAAGAGAGCTTGATTTGAAAAAAATAACGGCTTGTTTAAACAATCCGGAGCTTAAAGCGCTGGCGGCGGACGGAAAAATCTATCACGAGCTGCCCTTCCTTGCAACGGCGAGCTTTAAGGAATTGGGACTCAACGCTTCGACGGAGCAGACAATATTGCAGGGCGTCGCGGATATGTTGATTTTAAAAGAAAACGGGGCTGTGGTGGTGGACTTCAAGTTTACCAAAAGACCGGATATGCTCGAAAAAAACTATGCTTTGCAGCTTAAAGCCTACGGGCTTGCGGTGAACAAAATTCTCGGTCTCTCCGTCGAAACCTACGTGCTTTCAATCGACGACAACAAATTGATAAAAATTGTATAAAACCTTTCGGGTTGGAAAAACTCCTTGTAGAAAAATCAAGGAGTTTTGTTTATGAAATTTATTTTGGACAATTTCGAGCTGCTCGTCAGGTACGCGCCCGTTGCGTTGGGCGTAAGTCTTTTTCTTATCGTATTGTTTTTCGCCGTCAACTCCCGCAGCGTGTACGCTTCCCTGAACAAGCGCACCGCGAGATGCGCGCGCAGACTCAAAAAACCCGCAAAAAAAAGAGACGTCTTTCAAGAAGCGTCTCCCGTGCCCCGCGAATACTACTCGCAATTTGAGTGCTACAAAAAAAGCGTGGACAGCTATCCTTCGGAATTTTTGAAATTTTCGGTAAAAAAACAGCGTTTGCCGCTGTTCGTTCTCAATATAATCGTGCTTGCGCTGCTGCTTGCTTTCGCAGGTCTCAATGTTTTTTACGGCGGAAATCTGCTGATTATCCTTGCGCCCGTCGGGCTTGCGGTGCTTTTCGTTTTGCTGTCGGTGGGGGTGCGTTTTATACGCAAGGGAAACAGGGCGAAAGCTCAGAAGGTGTTTTTCAATTTCTGCAAGCTTCTGGATTTTTACTACGGCAAGGATTTTTTTCTGGACGCCGCGCTTCCCGATGAAGTGCGCAACGACAAGGTGGACAGAGCGGTGTCCAAAATCGACTTTTTGACGCGAAACGGGCTGGACAAGGACATGGCAAGGAAGCTCGCGCGTCTGCTCGACGACGAGGAACTCAAACATCCGCGCACCGTAGAACAGCAAAAAAAGCTGAACGCGGCGCTAAACAGATTGGTGCAGAACCTTTCGTCAAAAAACGAAAAGCTTGCGGCACAATCCTGAAATGATTTTAAAGCTCCGACAGACGGACGCGGCTCGGCGTTTGCAGTCGGAGTTTTTTTCAGATTGCCGCAAGTCCAAGCAGAAAATCCGACGTCACCTCGAAAAATTTCGCCAGATTGTAAATATTCGTGGCGGTAGGCTCGCTCTGATTGTTCAGCCATTTGGAGATAGCGCGTTGGGATACTCCGATTTTCTGCGCTACATAGGTTTGATTGTAGCCGTACTGCGTCATAAGACTGCGCAGCGATTCGCTGAATTTCGTTTTCATTCCGTTGCTTCTCATATCGAGAATTATTTTAGAATAAAAGCGCGCCTTATTTTTATTTAAGAACTTTTGTTTTCGATATTTTTTAAATGCGTTTGATTTTCGATAAATTTTTTAAAAAACCATATAACGCGACATTAAAAAGGCTTCCCGACTTAAAATCGGTTTACTTGCGGGCGCGTTTGTATTAAAATTAAAATATTCAAAGGAGAAAAAGCAATGAAGCTTGGCGTTGCGCTTGCCGGCGGAGCATTCAAGGGCATTTGTCACCTCGGCGCGCTTGAAGTGCTTGAAAAAAACGGAATAAAAATAGATATGGTCAGCGGCTGCTCTATGGGGGCGGTGGTAGGCGGGCTGTACGCCGCGGGCGTACCCGTCGAAAAGCTAAAAGAGGAGCTTAAAGACCTCAAAAGAGGCAGGCTCATGGATTTTTATCCCAAGGCGCTGCGCAATATGGGACTTATGAGCGGGGACAAAATCGTGCGATATCTCAAAGGACTTTGCGGAGACGTTTTGATTGAGGATTTGAAAACGCCGTTTGTCGCCACCGCGGTGGATATCGTCACGGGAAAAACCGTTTACATCGACAAAGGTCCGCTTCTTGACGCAATCAGGGCAAGCATATCAATACCCGGACTGTTCGCGGCGGTAAAAAAGGACGATATGCTTCTTGTGGACGGAGGCGTAAAGGAGCGCATACCCGTAAGTATCCTAAAAGAAAAGGGTATGGACAAGACGCTTGCAATCAACACGAGCACCGACCCGGGCGTCATGCGCCCTAAAAATATGGTGATGATGCTTTCCCGCGCGTTTGACCTCATGGATTGGGAAAGCTGCCGCCGCGGCTGTTTCTGCGAGGCGGACTACACGGTTCCTATGGAAAGGGGCTGCGAAATAGTCTATTACAAGCCGAGCGAAGCGGTAAAGGCATATGAAATGGGAGTTGAGGCGATGACCGCGCACCTGGAACGCGCAAAAGCCGCGTTAGGGCTTTGAGGTTGAAAAACAGGGGACTGCAAATGCAGTCCCCTTGCTTTTAAATATTTGAAACGCTTTTTGCGTGTCTTTCCGTTATTCTTTCAAGTATGCTTTCCGTCCTTATTTTGAGCAGAATCATTTTGGCTATTTCCTCCAACTCGCTGCCCTCGGAGTAATCCGCCTTGACGTAAAAATTTACCCTGTCGTCGGTCATGAGATAGCTGTTGCCTATACGGTTTCCCTCTTTGGTCGGGTCATAAACGCCTATCGAATAGCCTCCGTTCTGCCGCGTCAGCTTCATGCACGGAACGTCCGTCAGCCCGTCTCCGACGTAAATCATATTGGAAAAGGGCACCGGTCTGTCTTCTTCGTCCATGTGGGCGTTGAGCCTTTTGTTGTCCCATATATCCCAAATACCTTTGTTTATGCGATAAAGAAACTGCAATTTGCTTGTATAGTTGACGGCGATTGCGGGCCACTCGGGTTTTCCCGATTCGTCGTAAACGAAATCGCATGCGAAAATCTGCTTGAAGTGTCTCGCTATGCTCGTGCCTTCTATTATCGGCTTTATGCCGCTGCTGATTATGTAATGCTCGACCTCCACGCCGTTTGCGCGCCCGAATTCGTTTATCCTGTCAAACCAACTGTCCACCCCCTTGTGAAACTCCACGGTCTTTCCCTGTTCTATGAGGTTGGAGCGCGAGGCGTTTGCCGTTCCGCGCGATTTGACGGTCATGAGATACATTGCGGCAAGAATGGAATCCATGTTATATTTTTTCGCGTACATATTGGACTCCGCCCAAAAATCCTTTGCGTCCATGTTTATGCTTGGAATAAAGGCGTACTCCTGCATGTCCTTTGTGGACAGAGTATTGTCGAAGTCGTACATAAAAGCCGCCACCGTCTTTTTTTCTCTCATCTTTTTGCTCCTTGCCTCCTATTTTAGCATATTTTACCCGTTTGTGTCTATATGAATTTCCTTTAACCTTTCGGGAACAAAGTCTTAAAGGCTCTAACGGCGCGTTGGTCGTCCGACGAGGAGGAAATCACTCTGAAATCTTCCTTTTTTATTTCCGCAAGAACGGCTATATCTTTGCCGTTTACGGGATTGAAAAAATCTGCAAGTATGATGTTGTAAGTTTTAATGAGATTGTCTACAACCACGCCTATAAATCCCTTTTTAAGTCCCGAATTTGCATAGTTGTCATTGAGCAGTATAACCGCATCCATAGGCTCGACGAGACTGTTGTCCGAATATTTGTCCATACTCATATCATACCACACTCCTCCCGAAAAATAAAAACAAATAACGTATACGGACGAATCGGGGAGCCGATTCGTCCGTAGTTCGATTTTATATCGGTATTGAGTTTTGTCAAGAGCGCAGTCCGAATATTTTTATTATTTTTTTAATTACGCCTTGTCAATCAAGCGCATTATCAGTTCCGTGCAGTTGTGCAAATCCTCGACGTAAATCCATTCCTTGGTGGTGTGAATGTTCTGCATACCGCAGCTCAACACAAGCGTAGGCACGCCCTCTTTGACGTAAACGCTTGCGTCGTGTCCGCCGAGTCCCGTTCTTCCGCGCTTAAATTCGATTCCCATTTCCTCGAAAATCTTTTGCGCGTTGCCCAACATAAGATTGCCTATTTCCGTCTTGGAGTGGTCGTAGCCCATTGTTTTGAGAGAACCGAGCTTGTAGGTGACGGTGAGGTTTTCTCTTTTGAAGCGCTTGATAATCGCCTCGTACTGTTTTCTCAACGTCAGCGCCTCTTCGGGAATAAAGCTTCTTATCGTGCCCTTTATTTCCGCCTTGTCGGGCACCATATATCCCGGCTCGTTTGTGGTTTTGAGGGAGGTTATTTGGCTGAAAGTGTAGTCCTCCTCGTTTATCACGCCTTTGGGCAATTCGTTGATTAGTTCGCAGGCGTATGTCAGAGCGTTGGGCTTGAGCGCGCCGTTTGCATGATTGGCGATGTCGGCAACCTGCAAATTGATTGTTACTCCGTAGGAGTGCTGTACGCGCTCCACAGCCAGACCGACGCTGCCGACCGTGTCGAAAACAAAGCCGTATTTTACGCCCAAGTCCTTTATGGGGACAAAGCGCGCGCCGAGCAGTCCCTTTTCTTCCAACGCGGTAAAAACCAACACGATTTTTCCGTGAGGCTTGCCGGATTTAAGCGTTTCGTCAACGGCAGCCATGATGGCGGCAACTCCCGATTTGTCGTCGCTTCCGAGCACGGTAGTGCCGTCGGAGGTGATTTTGCCGTCGTCGGTAAAGACGGGCTTTATTCCTTTGCCGGGTTCCACCGTGTCGATGTGCGCGGCAAAGAAAACGGGAGCTTTGTCTTTGCCCGCTTCGTCGGCTTCTATGACAATCTGTATTTGCTCCGTTTCCTTTTCAAGCTCGTCGGCGGGCAGACGTTCCTTCACGTCCTCTTCGAGGTCGCGCATATTTATGCGTTGGCGCAAAATCTTGCAGTCCCAACCCAATGTTTTGACCTCGTTTTCGATAAAATCGACCATTGCCGATTCCGAAAAAGACGGACTGTCTACCTGAACCATTCTAACAAACAAGTCAACCGCGTTCTGATGTGAATATTTAGTCATTGCAGAAATTCTCCTTGCTTCAATTTTAGCACAGTGCAAAAAGTTTTACAACTTTATTGACGTGCAAAAGGGCAGAACGATTGACAAACGAAGAGTTTTGTGAAAAGATATTAAGGCTTGAAAAGAAACAGGAGATTTATGGCGGAAAGAATCGAGTTTTTTGTCGGCGACAGTCTCGACGTATACGAAAACATAGCCTTCGAGTACGGGTTGCTCAAATCGTGTCCCGACGACGCTTTGAGGATTTTTCTTTGGAGCAACGACAGGACGGTAGTTATAGGCAAAAATCAAAACGCTTTTTCCGAGGTCAACCTCGACGCGCTCAAAAGCATAGACGGTCGTCTCGCGCGCAGACTTACCGGGGGCGGCGCGGTTTATCACGACAGGAACAATCTCAATTTTACTTTCGTGGCAAAAGAGGGCGTTTACGACGTAAAAAAACAGTTGTCCGTTATTGTCCGCTCTCTCGAAAGATGGGGTATACGCGCCGTGGTGAGCGGAAGAAACGATATTCTCGCGGAGGGCAGAAAATTTTCAGGCAACGCGTTTTTGCGGGAAAACGGCTTCGGACTCCATCACGGCACCGTTCTGATAAACACGGATATCGAAGTCATGACGCGTGTTCTCAACGTGGACAAGGTCAAGCTCGACTCCAAGGGGGTAAAATCCGTTTCGGCGCGGGTGCTCAACCTTTCCGAGTTGAACGGAAATATCGAAAAACGCGCGCTTATAGAGGAAATCAGGAGCGCGGCGGAGGAAATTTACGGCGTGCCCGCGCAGGAGATTAAGGCGGCGTTCAACGCGGAAAATGCGCGCATGAAAGCCATGCTTTCGTCAAAGGAGTGGCTGCTCAACAGGGTGCGCGACCAAAGCGACGGATATATCGTCAGGAGGGCGCGTTTCGACTGGGGCGGAGTGGAGCTGATTTACAAACAGGAGGCAGGCAGAGTAAAGGAGCTGTTTATTTTCAGCGACGCTATGGACGCGGAGGAAATAGTCAGGATAAACAAACGGCTTGAAGGCGCGTTTATTGCGGATTTCAAGCCGGACGGCGCGATGTCGCGCGACATAATAAGATTATTCGAGGAGACGGAAAAATGAGTAAGCATTTTCGGGTTATGATTCTCGGCGGAGGTCCCGCCGGATACACCGCAGCAATCAGGTGCGCGCAAAACGGTCTGGAAACTGTTTTGTTTGAAAGCCGACAGGTGGGCGGCACCTGTCTCAACAGAGGCTGTATTCCCACCAAGTCGCTTCTTCACGGCGCGGAGACGCTGTGTACGGTGCGCGAAGCCGCGTCTGTCGGCGTAAACGCCGAGTTTTGCGGCTACGACCTTGACAAAATGTACGCGCGGCGCGACGAGGTGGTTGCCAAACTCAGGGGAGGAGTGGAAAAGCTGCTTAAAGCGCGCAAGGTCACCGTCGTCAACGCTTTCGCGAGCTTCAAGGACGCAAAAACCGTCGTCGCCGACGGCGAAGAATATACTGCCGACGACATAATCATCGCGGCAGGGAGCGTGCCCACCGCGCTTAAAGCGGAGGGAAGCGAGCTGTGCGTAAACAGCGATTATCTTCTTGAAGGAAGCAACGAAATCCCCGAGTCCGTGGCGATAGTGGGCGGCGGAGTAATCGGAGTTGAATTTGCCGAGTTTCTTTCGTCGCTTGGCAAAAAGGTTTTCGTCATAGAGTATTTTGACAGACTTTTGCTCAATATGGACAAGGACGTGAGTCAGTATCTCGCGCTTGCGCTCAAAAAAAAGGGCGTGTCCGTCAACTGCGGCGCGGCTGTGACAAGGGTTGAAAAAACCTCCGACGGTTTCAGAGTAATTTTCAACACCGCAAAGGGGGAAAACGCCGTCGAGGCGGGACTTGTCGTGGTATGCACGGGCAGACGCGCCTTTACCGAATCTCTCGCGCTTGACAAGGCAGGCGTAAAAACCGAGCGCGGAGTTGTCTTGACCGACGGAAATTTCAGAACAAACGTCGAAAATATTTGGGCAATCGGCGATTGCGTCGGCGGCATGATGCTTGCGCACAACGCGGCGGCGCAGGGCGAATACGTCGCCGATTTGATTGCGGGGCGGCACAACGGCGTCAATTTAAAGGTCGTGCCCTCCTGCATTTATACCGTGCCCGAAATCGCCGCGATAGGGCTGACGGAGCAGAAGGCGACGGAGGCGGGCTACGAGGTGAGCGTAGGCAAATTTCCTTTGGGCGCAAACGGCAAAAGCCTGATTGCCGGCAGGGAAAGGGGCTTTGTCAAGCTGGTGTTCGACAAAAAAACTCAAAAGCTGCTGGGGGCGACACTTTACTGCGACAGAGCGACGGACATGATAGGCGAGCTTGCTTTGGCGCTTGCAAACGGAATGGGCAAGGAGGAGCTTGAAAGAGTTATCCGCCCGCACCCGACCGTTGAAGAAAGCATAGGCGAAGCCGTGCTTGCAAGCGAGGGCAGGGCGATTCATTCGCTTTGACGGTTTAAAACAAAAAGGAGCTTTTTAAGCTCCTTTTTTTGGTTTAAAGAAATTTTTTAACGGGCGTTTTAACGGAAAAATTCAGCTTTGAAACTTCTCCTCCGTTAAAAAGATTTTCGTTTTGACAAGAGGGCGGCGACGCTAAAAAGGCTTTCGCTTTTTTGAGGAGCGGAGGATTCCTTTGAAAAATGCACCGTTACGCTTGAAAGCTCCTCGCCGCAGTTTGCGGCTATCTCGCTCCATTGTTTTTCGCTGCCGTTATAATAAATGTCGCTCAATGCAGTGCAGCCCTCAAACGCGTCGTCGTACAAATATACGTTCTCCGGCAAGGTTATCGATTTGAGGTTTTTACAGTATGCAAAAGCCGTTTGATATATTATCACAGTTTGCCGGGCGTCCTCAATTACCACGCTTTCAAGACTTTCGCAATATCGAAAAGAGTCGCAGTGCAACAGCGTTACGCTTGACGGGATTGTTACGCTTTTGAGAGAAATACAGTTGGCGAACGCCCGCACGTCAATGAAAATCAGTCCCTCGGGCAAATGCAGGCTCTCCAACTGTCGGGAGTTTTCAAACCCCGAAAAAGCAATGGAAACAACCGGTTTTTCGTTGAAAACCGCGGGAATATAAATTTCCGAAGCGAGCGCGCTCCCTTTCGATACGGCATAACCCGTTACAGGCTTATTTGCCGAGATATAAGTCGACGTTTCGGAGAAATGCAGTCCTTCCGAACCCGACGGAAAAATCTTTCTCCGTTCAACGTGGTCGGAACAGTTTTTGCAGATACGTGTTTCCTCTCCGTATTCGTCCGCCTTTGCGGGTACGCTCACAGCCCAGTCCGCCCAGTCGTGCGCGTCATTGACGGCAATAGTGCGTTTCTCAAAATGCGACGGCTCTTTCTTGCAGAACCTGACCTCTTGACCTGCCGAAACGCAAGTTGCGGGTTGAGTCACAATCCAGTCGCCCCAGTCGTGGCGGCAAACGGAGTAAAACGCGGCAAATACGTTTAGGGACAGCGAAACCAAAGCAGTCGCCAAAAGCCATACAATCTGAGAAACGGGAATAATGATTTTGACGCGCTTGGGATTTGAGGCTTCAAGCTGTTTTTCCGTATCGCTGCGCTGCATTTCTGCAAGCGTCGTTTGCTCGTCGGCAAGCTCGAGCATTGTGACAACTCGCTCCTGCAAGCCCGATCTGTCCAACCTGTTCGCCATTTGCATTGTTTTCGGGCGAAATTTTGCGTAGTAAAACAAGGGGATTCCTACTGCGTCGGCGGCTAAAAACAAGAGCGCCGACAGCCAAATCAGTTTTGTTCCCGTCGACAGGGAAACTATTGCCGAAATCAGACTGAGTGCAAAGCCGAGCGTAGAAGCGCACAGCGCGGATTTTATCAATCCCTCCGCCACAAATCGGGAACAGTATTTGTCCGACAGTTCTTTGTTTTTCATTTTTCCCTCCCTAGTTTAAATTTAAAATTATTTCAATATCAATCTGAATAATTATAATGGGGCAGTATATTGTATTTTGTCGTTCAAAATTTTGCTCCCCAAATTACAGTATGATAAGAATAAATGACGTCGGGAGGGTCAAACGAATAAGTGACTTTGGAAACATTCCATGTTTCGTCCCAACCTGTTGCGGGAGCGCTTGATAGCTCCACATATATTGTCAGCTTTGAACAAAATATAAATGGTGCCCAACTGATATTCGTGACACTGGAAGGTATATTGATTTTTGTTAAATTGGTACATTGCTGAAAAGCATAAGCTTCAATGCTTGACAAGTGGCTCGGCAATTCGACAACTGTCAATCCCGTGCAATTAAAAAACGCTGAGTTGCCTATGCTTGTCAAAAGTTTGGGTAAAGTAATATTTTTCAATTCGGTATTGCCTGCAAATGCGGAATCTTCGATACGAACCACTGCCTGCGCGTCTATTACGTCGGGGATGATTAAATTGCTTTTGTTTTCGTCAATTAACCCGCTTACTGATAGGCTAGAAAAAATATATACGGGAGAACTTGGATGCGTTTCTAAACTATCATAATACAAATCGCCTTTTGCCAATCTTACTTTATAGCAATCGGTGCATCTGTCCCATTGCTTGTCTGTGACGGAAACCATTGACTGATAGGAGTGCGACGAGCATATGTAAGGGCTTTGTACCAACAGTTCGGCGCCTGACGCTATACTGCTTTTGTCTTCATATCCGTCGCAATAAAAGCAAATATGTCTGTATCGTTTTTCTATGCCTTCGCCCAAGTCTATGTATCTGTAAAAAGTATGCGAAGTGTGCCTCAAATTGAAAAGCGCCGCCCCTTGAATGTCCTGATATTGCATGCCGTAGCTTTTGTATCCCATGAGGACATTGTGTGTTGGCAAATCCGACAGTCCCAACAGATGACCTAACTCGTGCGCTATTATATTTACGTCTTTACCTGTGTCAAAAATCAAAATCCGGAAATTTCCGGCGGAATTCGGTAAAAAATGTCCTTCATTCGCTCTGTAACCGTATTGGAACACTGCGTTAGTATCAGAGCTTATACCGGCAGGTCTTTCTGACATATACATCAAGTTGCAGACAGGGCGTTCTCCCGTAGATGTACCGTTTCTCTGCAAATTGACAATAGGAGTTGCCGTATCATACATTGTTGCGCTGTTCCATAAATTGACGGCTTCCATAATCATTTCTTCCAACCCCTCGTTTATAGCGGATTGGTCGATGGTGAAAGGAATTGTATTTGTTCCGTAATGAGCCCCGCTGTACTTATAGCCGTTGCAGGTATCCTCTGTACACCCCGAAAAACAACTGCTGATAACGGCGGGAATTGAAATGTGGGGCGAATTGCAGTCTATCAATTCATTTGATTCTTCTTGTTCTGTTTTTGCCGAATTTTTACAGTCATGAGAAAAAGGTTGTTCGTAGGCTTTGATTATATTTTTCGGGCTTGTATCGATAATTGGCGATAAGGTTGAAAAAACTGATAACAACAAAATTGTTACAATGCACACAATATTTAAAATTTTAAATGCTTTTTTCATAAATGTCTCTCCTTTGCTTTTTTTTGATAAATTAAATAAAGAAAATGTTGATTAAAAATTTCGATAATTGAAAATTAAATCATAATTAAAACCCTCCTTTTTTAATTATTAAAATCATATGTGAAATAGCGTTTGAAGAAAAAATTTCATTGGGTTACCGATAAAAAAATTATACTTTACGGAAAATATATTTGTCAATAGCAGGCGATTATTAAATTGTGAAATATTTTGCCGTAATTCGATTGTAAATTCACATTTTCGATAAATTTTTTTTATAAATGTCAATATCAACCATATATTGCGTCGCAAAAAATCAGGGGATGTTAAAAAGATAGTTAAATCTCCATTCGGTAAATAAAAAAACAGGGAGCTTTTTGGCTCCCTGTGATTAGTCGATTTTGCCTGCCGGAAGTCTTTTTGTCATTTCCAACAGACGTGATATGGTGTCAAGCATTTCTTCGCCCTCCTCTAAGGAAAAAGCGGCGTCAAAAAGTTTCTTTATATTCTGAACCGAAAACTCCCAATGCTCCTCTTTATGCTCCTCTTTGAGTCTGATACCCTTTTCCGTAGCTCTGACGTAGACTGTTTTGCGGTTGTTGTTGAGATAATATCTTTCCGCAAGCCCGTTTTGGACAAGCTTTTCCACACTGCGGCAGGTGGTTGCTATGGAAACGCGCGGAGGTATGTACTGATTGAGTATGTTCATGTCTATATCCTTGAAATCGTGTTGCGGTTTGACCTTTTTGTCCACGCATGAGTTTAGGAAAAACAGCATATCGACCTCGTTGCGGGTAAATTTATACTTGTCCATAGGACCTACCACCTCGCCGACGGGATAAAAACGGCGGTTGCTTTCGTAAGCGAGCATGGTAAAGGTCAAATAAAACTTTTCGATAAATTCTCCGTCAAATTGATAAGACATTTTTATTCTCCGATGTACTAAGAAAATATAACAAAAATAACCGAAATTGTCAAGCGGAGAAAAGATTTTGCCGCATAATGTTATTTTTTGCGCAAGAAAAAAGAGCGAATTTTCGTCCGCTCTTTTTATTTAAGCTTTTTGTCTGTTTTCAGTCGTCGTCGGGATTCATAAGCTCCCACGCGATTTCAAACAGGTCTTCGATTCTGTCTTTCAAATCGTCCTCATGCCCCTCGTCGATTTCTTCCAGCGCGTCGGTTAAGTCTTCCTTTACGTCGTCGATTTCTTCCATCAACTCTTCAAGGTCTTCAAATTTTGCTTTTTCCGAAAGCAGGCTGATTTCGCTCGGAAACTCGAAAAGAAAGTCTTTGAGCGCGCCGTTTATATCCGCAATCACAGTTTCGGGGATTCTTTCTTTTTTGTCCGTAACGCCGCAGGCGGAAATTTGTTCGGTTACAAGGTCTTTTAGCTCGTCAAGCCCGTTCATTTTCGTCCGTATGACCTGCGCGAGCTTTTCGCGGAACTCCGCAAGCTGCCGCTCTTGAAAACCGTTAAGCGCCTTTTCGTCGTAGCTGTCTATTATGTCCTCCAATTCGTCCTCGGTAAGAAGGGCGAGAGAAGCTCCTCTGAGATTTGCCGAAAGGAAATCCGTAATAAGCGCGGACAACTCCCGATACTCCTTTTCCGCTCTCTTTCCGTTGCTGTAATTTACCGCAAGCTTGACCGTGCGGTTGTCCTTTAAAAAGCCAAGAGATTTGGCGCGTCCCAAAAGTTTATCCACAGCCTGATTTATGTTCATGCCCACGTAATTGTCGTTGAGAAGCAAGGTGACGCCGTCCTCGTTCAGTCCCTTTTGAGAAACTATCGTGTCGTCGTCAAGCACAAATTCCACACGCGGGTTTATGCTCACGACTACGGTTGTGCCTCCCGGAGGAGGAGTGAGCAGAGCGGCGGTTATTATTATCGCCGCGAGGGCTACCACTATACAGACGGAGTAAATTGCGCGTCTCAAAGCAAACGGCGCGCTTTTTCCGCGAGGCTGCCGCACGGCGGATTCGGGGAACGCTTCCGCCATGATTTTTTCCTTTAAGTCGGGCACTTTGGCGTCCATTTCGCGTTTTAATTTTTTTTCAATCTCGGACATCGTACACCTCCTTAAAAGATTTGCCAAGTTTTTTCAGTATGTTGTTATACTGCCAATTCACTGTGGAAACGGGCGCGCCGAGCAATTTTGCGGCTTCCACTCTTTTATACCCGAAAACCACGCATAATTCCAACAGCTCCCATTCTTTTTCGGAAAGAATTTTTTTCGCGTGTTTGAGCAAGGGCATATCGTCGGGGATTTCTTGCTTTAAATCGGCGAAATCGCGCGTTTCGTCAAGCGCAAGCAGGCGCTTCTTTTGCCTGAGCGCGTTAAGCGCCTTGTTTTTTGCCGAGGCGACGAGATACGCATACGCGTTGCCGTTTTCGTCTATATCGTCAAGACGGTTAAGAAAGGACACGTATACGTCCTGCATAACGTCGTTGCTTTCGGCGGCTGTGCCGAGAATTTTGAAAACGGTGAAATACACCGCTTTTTTTGTAAGGTCGTAAAATTCGTCGAAATATCGGGTTTTACCCTTTTTCAGCCGTTTTACGAGCGCGTTTATTTTTTCGTTCATTTATTTCGTTCCGTAATCAATTATATATGAAAAGCAAGTTTTTAGCAAATAAAGACGCTGCTTTTCTTTTGAGTTGACAACCCGCTTCGAGAAAGGGTAAAATATCGATATCGGAGTTTTTTATGAATCTTTTTCGAGAGGCAGAGGGCTTTAAAAGCGTCTGCATTGCCGGCATGAGCAAAAACGCGGGAAAAACAACCGTTCTCAATGCGTTTCTCGACGCTTTTCACGCGCACGGCGTCGGCGTCGCCGTAACCAGCATAGGCAGAGACGGCGAAAGCAACGACGTGGTGTTCGATGTGGCAAAGCCCGAGGTTTTTCTTAAAAAAGGGGATATTGCGGCTACTGCCAAGGGGCTTTTGCCGCTTTGTACCGTCACGAGGGAAATACTGTGCGCGACGGGCTTTCCCACGCCTCTCGGCGAGGTTGTCGTGTTCCGCGCTCTTTCGGACGGCTTTGTGCAGATAGCGGGACCGTCCATTGTGGCGCAGCTTGCGGAGCTTAAAAAAATTTTTTTCGGACTTGGCGCGCGCATTGTGTTTTTCGACGGCGCGTTGGGGCGCAAGTCTCTCTGTTCGCCCGAGGTGGCGGACGCCGCGGTGCTTGCTTCGGGCGCAAGTCTGTCTGCGGACATGGATTTTACCGTCGCCGAAACCGCGTTTGCCGTACGTTTGCTGCAATCGGACGCTTTAAACCCCGACACGGCGGCGCGGCTTGAAAAAGCGGAGGCGGCGTGCGCTTTGACGGAAAACGGGATTGTGCCGCTTGACAAGTCGGTTAAGCCCGCCGAAAACACACGGTTGATTTTCGTGCCCGGCGCTCTTACAAACGAGCGCAAATGGGCGATGGATACGGCGGCGGAGCTGTCCGTGCCCCTTGTCGTGGAAAACGGCGCAAACGTGCTTGCGGACAGGAGCGCGGCGGAAAAATTCTTTGCCGACGGCGGAAAGCTGCTGCAACTGAAAAAGGTCGCATTGCTTGCCGTCGCGGTAAATCCCTTTTCCGCTTTCGGCTACGAATACGACGCCGCGACTTTTGAAAAAAAGATGAGAGACGCCGTGAACGTACCTGTTCTAAACGTAAAAAACATTAAGGTGACAAAATGATTAAGCTGAGTTTTTCCCAAAAGAGCGCTTGCGGATTCAAATATATTCTGGACAAAGCGGAGCCTTACTCGGCGCCGGGCAAAAACGCACTCAAAAAAGCGGAGTTTTTTGCGCCGGACAAAAAAGCGGAGCTGTTGACCGAGCTGGAAAACGTGGAAAGACTGAAAAAAGCGGTCGCCTGCCGCTCAAAGGAGGTTTCACGTCTGGAAAGCGTGTTTTTTCATCTTAAGGATTTGCACAATACGTTTGCGAGACTGTCCCATACGACGCTTGACGAGGTGGAGCTTTTCGAGCTCAAAGCCTTTTTGCGGCTTGTCAGACAGGCGGCGGAAATTGCCGCAAATCTGTCGGCGGAATACGGGCTTGAAGATTTTGTTTTCAGAAATACCGACGAGGCGTTCGATTTGCTCAAAGCGGACAAGGGCGAGGGATTTTTTGTGGAGGACGGGCTTTCGGACAAGCTGTTTGCCGCGCGCAGGGACAAGGAGGCGGCAAACGCCGCGCTTGCGCGCGCGGAAAACGAAGAGCGACTCGCAGCCGCAAAGCAAGCTCATCTCGAAGCGGCGGCGCGGGAGGAAGCCGCGCTTGAAGAGGCGCGCGCAAAGCTGTGTTCTTTGCTCAGACCTTTTGCGGAGGATTTTTCCTACAACAGCTCTCTTGCGGGCAGATTGGATTTGACGCTTGCCAAAGCGAGGCTTGCTTACGCCACAAACGCCGTCAAACCGTCCGTTTCGGGAGACAAACTGCGTTTGAAGGAGCTGACAAATCCCGAAATGGCGGAAAAGCTCGGCTTGAGAGGAGCGGCGTTCACGCCTGTGTCCATAGAAGCGGATAGGGGAGTTACGCTGATAACCGGCGCCAACATGGGCGGCAAAAGCGTGGCGTTGAAGACCGTCGCGCTCAACGTGCTTCTGGCGCTTGCGGGCTTTTTCGTCTACGCGTCGGAGGCGACAGTGCCGCTTTTCGGGTTTGTGGAAATTCTGAATGAAAATATGCAGTCGGTGGACAGAGGACTGTCAACCTTCGGCGGTGAAATCGTCAGGCTCAATTCAGTTATGCAAAAGCTGAAAAGCGGAGAGTACGGTCTCTGCCTTATGGACGAATTTGCGGGCGGCACCAATTTCGAGGAGGGAAGCCGTATTTTCCGCGCGGCGGAGCGTGCGCTAAACGAAATGAACGGTATTTTTATATTGACAACCCATTTTGACGGCGTGTCGGCGGACGCCAACGCGCTTTATCAGGTCAAAGGACTGTCGGGAGCGGATTTGGCGAGTCTTGACAGAGAAATCGAATGCGGCGCGGACGGGGCGGAGCTTGTGGCGCGGTATATGGATTACGGCTTGGTAAAAGTGGAGGACAAAACCAAAGGAGTGCCTAAGGACGCAGTTGCAGTTTGCAAATTGCTGCGGTTGGATTCCGACGTGCTTAAATATATTTAAAGAGAAGTTTTTTACGGAGGGCGAAGCGCTCTCCGAATTTTTTTAAATTTTTCCGCATTTAGTAGTAATAATTTTTAAAAGGGAAAAAATTATTAAAAAGTTCCTTTAAAACGCTTGACATCGATTTTTAAAGGATTATAATAAAGTTAGCAATCAAGCATATAGAGTGCTAACAAGCCCTATGCGAGATTGCCAAAATAAAAATCAAAAAGGAGATTGAATTATGAAGTATTATTTGAATAACAGAGACAACAGAGCAAATTTGGCGGCAAATGATTTTGACGAGTTTTTCCGTCCGTTTTGGAGTATGGGAGAGTTTTCGCCCAAGACGGATATACGTGAAAAGGACGGCAGCGTAATCATCGAGACGGATATGCCGGGCTTTGACAAAAACGATATTTCCGTGGAGTTGAGCGAAGGATACCTTACGGTGAGCGCGAAACGCGACGAAAGCAAGGAAAGCGAAGAAAAGGGACGCTTTATACGCAGAGAGAGGAGAAGCGGCAGCTTTTCGAGGAGCTTTTACGTAGGCAGCGGCGTTGAAGAGACGGATATTTCCGCGTCGTATGAAAACGGAACTCTCAAGGTGACTTTTCCGACCGAAGCGCAGGCGCGCAAAAACTCCGCAAGAAGCATCGAAATAAAGTAAGAAGCTTGAAAAAATTTCCGAAAGAGACTTAAAGTCCCTTTCGGATTTTTTATTTCAAAAAATTTTGAGCTTTGTTGGAATTTTTACCGCGCAGCGTTGTAAGATAAGTGTTCGAACAAAACAAAATTTTTTTAGGAGACATATATGAAGAAATTTATGCTTGTTCTTACCGTCGCAGCCGTGCTTTTCGGCGCTTTCGCCTTGACAGGCTGCAACGGTAAGAATGCTACGGAAAGTTACAGAAACGTATATCTTGTTTCGGCAATTGCGGGAGCCAACTATCTACAACAAAGCGCGGACGCGTCCGATTTTTATGCAGGAGTGTCGGCAGACGGCAGTTATTTCGCTTCGGCACGTGTGGGCGCGTCGGGGCTGTACGTTGCGGACACGGAAAACGCTTCCGGCGAAACGGCGGGCAGACCGGAGGAAATCGCGCGGGACATGGATTCTTTCAATCGTTACGTCAATATGTTCGACGGGCTGATTTCCGGAAATACTCTTAACGCCGAGCTTGAAAAGCCCGACGAATCGAAGGACGGCGAATTTGCGGTTTATCAGAAAAAGCTGATTGCTTACGTCGCGGGCGAGCAGTACGTAATGTATTTTGACGAAACGGATACAAAAACGGAAACGGAAATAGACGACGGCGTGGAGGAAGTGGAAATCAGTTCCAAAGTGACGGGCGTGCTTGTAAAGGGCGAATATGTTTTTGAGGTCAGCGGAAAGTACGAAACCGAGAGAGAAGGGACGGAAATCGAGACGGAAATGGAATTTGTTACGCGTTCTTTTGACACACCCGACAATTACGTAAAGGTAGAGCAAGCCGTCGAAAGCGATGAAATAGAGTACGAATATTCCATTTACGAAAACGGACGCCTGGTGTCAAAAACAAAGGTAGAGTGGGAAGACCCTGAGTTTGAGGATGACGACGACGACAAAGGACTGACAATGCAATTTAAGTCCGACAGCGGAGACGGATATTCAAAAACCAAATATCATGTAATAAAGGACAAAAACAATCGGCTCAGAGTGACTTGCAAAACCGACAGTGAAAGAGGGAGCTTTTTCATTCAACAGACGGAAACCGAAAATATATATACCTATGAAAACGGCTACGAGGAAACCTTGGCCCGTTGAATCAACGCACACACGCGCGCCCGAATTGTTTTCCCCGAATTTGCTTTGAAGGCGCGGAAGCCCCCTTTGCAGGGGGCTTTTTTTCGGGCCGATTTCGCTTCTCAAACGATTTTGTCGTCGCCGCGAAAGTCGGAGCGGTAGAAATTTTTTGCGGACAGGGATTTTAGGCCGGTTAGACGCAGCTTGCTGTGCAGACAATATTCCGAATGCGGCAGACGGGACGCAGCTTAAACAATTTTCAAATATATCAATAAATAACTTGACATTTTTTATTGATTTGGCTATAATTCAATAGCTTTAAATTTGTTTGCTTATCTTTGCGGCATAGTCGGACTTTTTCAGCTCTGTGCGGGCAAAATCACGGCAGCAAAACGGGGCAGCCGAAACCCCTCAAAAATCGGCGGAAAATTCAATATGCTGCTATGGCTCAGCAGGTAGAGCACGTCCTTGGTAAGGAACAAATAGCAACAAAACGGGGCAGCCGAACCCCCTCAAAAATCGGCGGAAAATTCAATATGCTGTTATGGCTCAGTAGGTAGAGCACGTCCTTGGTAAGGACGAGGTCGCGGGTTCAAATCCCGCTAACAGCTCCAAGCGAAAACCACAAGATATTGTGGTTTTTTCTTTATTTTCTGCACTGTTTTACACAATCGAGGAAAAACACAAAATCAATAGCAAACACGGTAGCAAACACTTTTTGCAATTTTTATCAGTTCGTTATTCGCCATTCAGCAAAATTTGAAAAGCCATTTTTCAGACGGTCAAAATCGCTCTGAAACTGCCTTTTTCGGGTTCGGTAGCAAACAATAGCAAACAACTTTCTTGAATGTCAGTCAAAAAATAAAATTTCTTTAAAATAGTTTAAAAATCTTATGAATTATACTTGCAATTATTATAATTTTGAGTATAATATTAGATAAGAACCTTTCGGAGGTACGAAATGCAAAAATTCGTCAACCGTGCAAAAGAGTTAGATGCGTTGGAAAAACAATATCATTCAAACGAATCCTCCCTCGTCATTGTCTATGGAAGGCGGCGTGTCGGAAAAACGGCGCTTATCGCAGAGTTTTTGAAAAGACATTCGGATTCCCTGTATTTTCTTGCGACCGAAGAATCCGAAATGCAGAATTTAAATTACTTCAAAACGCAGGTTACCGAGTTTACGGGCAACGAACTTTTGAAGTCCGCCGCCGTTGACTGGTTTACTGTTTTCAAAACGCTGGTCGAATATAAGACGGAAACGAAAAAAATAATCGTGTTCGACGAGTTCCAATATATCGGACAGTCCAATTCGGCATTTCCGTCCGTTATGCAAAAGGTATGGGATACGCTGCTTAAAGACGCGAATGTTATGTTGATTTTGTGCGGCTCGCTCGTATCGCTCATGAAGTCGCAGACGCTCGATTATAGTTCTCCTCTCTATGGCAGACGCACGGCACAAATCAAACTCAAACAAATACCGTTCAGCCATTATCATGAATTTTTTGAAGGACGGGAAAATAACGAACTGCTCCCGTTTTATGCGGTGACGGGCGGCGTTCCGAAGTATATTGAAACTTTCTGTAATTATACTGATATTTTCGAAGCAATCGAAGAAAACGTGCTTAATTCGCAGAGTTTTCTCTATGAAGAGCCTTACTTCCTCTTACAAAAAGAGGTAAGCGAAATCGGCAGCTATTTTTCACTCATTAAGGCGATTGCCATGGGCAACCGCAAACTTTCTGATATAGCAACAAATCTCGGTTTGAAACAGACGGGGCTTACAAAGTATTTGAAAGTTTTGATGGACTTGGATCTTGTTGAACGCGAAGTTCCCATAACGGAGACGGCGCCCGAAAAGAGCAAAAGCGGGCTTTACCGCATAGCCGATAACTTTATTGCGTTCTGGTTTAAGTTTGTTTATCCCTATCGCGCCTATCTTGAAAAGGGTGAAACCGCGTTCGTTCTGTCACAGATCAAAAAAAGTTTTGCGCAGAACTATGCGTCTTTTGTCTATGAGGACGTCTGCCGTGAAAAAATGTGGGAGCTTTCCGCCGCGAATACATGGAACTTCCACTTTGATAAAGTCGGCAGGTATTGGGGAGCGAAGGCTGGTGAAATCGACATCGTCGGCATTGATACCGCGAACGGAAATCTCGTGCTTGGCGAATGTAAATACACCACCTCGCCCAAAGGGTTATCCGTTTTGCACACTTTGCAGGAAAAATCCGAAGCCATGCTCAAACTCACGCAGACGAAAAACGTACAGTATATTCTTTTCAGTACGGCAGGCTATACGCAGGGGTTAATTGACGAGGCGGGAAAGAATGCGAATATTAAGCTTATAGAACGGATTTAACTCTTTGTGCCATTGATTCAGATTATAAAATATGGTATTTATAATGTACGAAAAATCACTATCAGATATTTTTATGCAGAGGAATAAAAATGATAAGCAAAAAACTTGAAATTATTTATCATAACGGTCAACCGGACGGCATTCGCTCTATAAGACGTCACCTTTCAACCATGACGACTTATGTCATTCCGCGTCCACTTCTTATAGAGGCGAAGAAAATTACGGACGTCAACCGTCCCGGAATTTATTATCTAATCAATGAAAATGACGAAAACAAGATTGCGCAACTTTACATTGGTCAAACGCGCAACGGTGTAATACGTTTGGACGACCATAACCGTTCTAAAGATTTTTGGAATAAAGCCATCATGTTCCTTGCTGATAGCAAAACTTTTTCGCTTGATATTATCAGCGGGCTTGAAGAATATGCAATTATTAAAGCGCATGAATCCAACCGCTATAAGGTAGAAAATTCCGTCAAACCTAAATATGAAATTGACGAATATGACTTTCCCTCTATTGAAGAAGTTTATGAGGAAATCAAGTTTATCATGGCGACGCAAGGCTATAAAATGGATAATGCACGGACAAACTTGAATGAATCAGACATTTTTCATACAACCCGAAATGGCATAAAAGCATTTGGAGTATATGACGGAGATAAATTTCAAGTACTAGAAGGCTCCGAAGTTAATTTTACAAAATCGGCAAACCTTCAAAAGTATAATAGACAACGTGAATATCTCCTTGGGAAAGGCGATATCACAATACAAGCTGATAAGTATATTCTTAAAGTCACGCTTGAATTTAATACACCAAGTGGAGCAAGCGACTTCATCATCGGTGGTTCTACTAACGGTTGGATAGAATGGAAAAATAAAGACAACAAAACTTTGGATGAAATATATAGAAAATAATCTTATAGTATTGTTCGGTATAAGCAAAGTGCCGATTATGATGCAGAATTATATTTTGTTTCTATTAACTTCCTATAATTTAAAATTATGAGAAGTTGCACAGGAGATAAATCATGGCAGAAAAAAGAAATGAATTAACAAGAGTACAATTGCCTGCTATTATACACTTAACTAGACTTGGTTTTAAATATTTTGGAAAAATTTCGGAAGATTCAGCCGGAACTATTTTCGATGCGGATACGAATATACTTCGTCAAATTTTTATTGAGCAATTTGTAAAACTTAACCCAGGTTATGCTGGCGAAGCTGAACAAGTGCTTTTGTCCATTAAGCAGGAACTTGATAATGATGACTTAGGTAGAAGTTTTTACAAGCGACTGACCATGGTATCCCCTGTCCGTCTAATCGATTTTGAACATCCTGAAAATAATGTATATCATTGTACAGGTGAATTTACTTGCAAAAGAGACCAAGATGAATTTCGGCCAGATATAACGGTGTTTATCAATGGAATACCGTTAGCATTTATTGAGGTGAAAAAGCCTAATAATCAAGGCGGAATGGTCGCGGAAATGGAACGTATGAATAGTTTGCGTTTTCCCAATAAAAAGTTCCGTAGATTTATAAACATTACGCAGTTAATGATTTTTTCCAACAACATGGAGTATGACGCTGAGGGTGGTATAGTACCTATACAAGGCGTGTTTTACTGTACTGCGGCAAGAGATAAAGCAGCTTTCAGTTGTTTTAGAGAGGAGAACCCTTTAAATCGAACAATTGCACCTTATAACGAAAATTATCCATATTTGGATATAGATGAAGCGACAGAAAAACAGGTTTTATCCGATTTTAATTGTCAGGTTTTACATCATCAGCCCGACTATGTTACCAATAAAGGCATAAATACACCGACCAATAGAACACTTACATCTATGTGTAGTCCTGAGAGGCTGCTTTATTTAATCAAATATGGTATTGCTTATGTAAGTATTGACCGTGAAATAGACGGTAAAGTAGAAAAGCTGGATCAAAAACACATTATGCGTTATCAGCAACTTTTTGCATCCCTTATAATTAGGGATAAGCTTGTGCAAGGAGTAAAGTCTGGGATTATTTGGCATACACAAGGCAGTGGTAAAACGGCACTGGCATATTACCTTAATCAAGTTTTATCAGATGAGTTTGCAAAGAAGAATGTTGTTACAAAATTCTATTTTATTGTTGACCGACTTGATTTATTAAAGCAAGCAAAACAAGAATTTGAAGCTCGTGGGTTGGTTGTTAAAACGGCGAACAGCCGTGCTGAACTAATGGAGCAATTTCGCACCAATCAGGCACTTGAAGGTAACGGTGGACAAAAAGAAATTACGGTCGTAAATATACAGCGTTTCGAAGAAGACAGAGAAAGAGTTACATTGCCGGCTTATTCTACTAATTTGCAACGAATTTTTATTATTGATGAAGCGCATCGAGGATATAAGCCAGAAGGCTCATTCCTTGCAAATTTGTTAGATGCGGATAGGAATTCTATAAAATTGGCTTTGACTGGAACTCCTCTATTGAAAGAGGAGAGGGAGTCTTGGCGTGTTTTCGGCGATTATATCCATACATACTATTATGACAAGTCTATACAAGACGGATATACATTAAAGATTATCCGTGAGGATATAGAAACTTCTTATAGAGAAAAGTTATCTCAGATATATGAAAAGCTTGAGCAGTTGGTTCAGAAGAAAGATGTAAAAAAGAGCCAGATTATTGAACACGAGAACTATGTAAGAGAGCTGTTAAGATACATCATTAATGACTTAAACCGTTTTCGTATAATGAGAGGCGATAATACATTGGGCGGCATGATCATTTGCGAAACAAGCAATCAGGCCCGTCTTATGTATTCTTTGTTTGATGAAGTTCAAAACAAAATCAATGCCGATTCTTCCGTGCAAGGGCATTTGAAAGCTGGACTGATTTTATACGATAGCGACGATAAGGAAACCCGCGAGAAAATTGTCGATGATTTTAAACGGAACTTTAAGATCGATATTCTCATCGTATTTAATATGCTACTTACGGGTTTTGATGCGCTGAGATTAAAACGGCTGTATCTTGGACGAAAGCTAAAAGATCATGGCTTGCTGCAAGCGATAACAAGAGTAAATCGACCGTATAAGTCTAATAAATATGGATATATTGTCGATTTTGCTGATATCAAGAAAAATTTCGAAGAAACGAATGCAGCATATCTTAGAGAGTTAAATAGGTTTAGTGATCCTAAGGAAACAGGACTTGATAATATACCAAATACATATGCTCAAGTAATTGAAGATAAAGATGCTTTGATTGCTCAGATGAAGGCTGTGAGACAAACTTTATTTGAGTTCACAACTGATAATATGGAGGAGTTTAGTTCGGAAATATCTACTATTGAGGATAAGGAAGAGCTTCTTCGCTTAAAGAAAGCACTTATGTCTGCACGCGATACCTATAATATCGTGCGCACTTTTGGCGATGATAAATTGAAGGAAGAGTTTTCCCATTTGGAGATTGAGAATTTGTCCTTTATGATTTCTGAAGTACAAAGGCACATTAACAACATCAATTTAAAAGAATCGTTTGATACGGATGACTCCACAAAGCAATTAGTTAACGAGGCGATGCTGGATATAACTTTTAACTTCCAGAAAATCGGTGAAGAAGAAATGCGCTTGATTTCTGGTGGAAATGAACTGAATGATAAATGGCGGAACGTCATTATGAAATTTACCGAAAATATGGATCCGGATGATCCTGAATATATAACCCTGCAAGAGGCGTTTCGTCAGCGTTTTCACGAACACGGGTTTGTAATCGATAACATTGATCAATTCTATGAACGTTCAAAAGAATTGGATGAAATTCTTAAAAAGCTGAATGAGTTGCAGCGAAAGAATAATGCATTATTAAAGAAGTATCGTGGAGATACAAAGTTTGCTCGTGTTCATAAGCGTATTAGAGAAGAAAATGAACGTAGGCAATCAGAACACAAAAAGCCCATTGTGTCATTACTGGATGAGCAAATAATGGAATTTTTGTTGGTGATCAAGACCGAAATAGATCAAAAGGTTTATGATAAAAATGATATTCTTAAAAAAGATGCATTTTTTGAGCAGACCGTAATGTCGCAAATTACGCTTGGAATGGATAAGCTGAATTTCACGTGCGAACGTGAGGATAGGTTGTTTATTCGTTCAAGAATAGCCCGCCAATATTTGTCGCAATATAATGCCACCTATGCGGCATAAGGAGAACAAATGGAAAATATTAAGGAAAAAACAATAGCTCTAATTGACAATTTGAAGTCGGTTTGTCAAATATACGGTTTGGGAAATGATGGTAATGAATATAAAATTATCACGCAAGTATTCCTGTATAAGTTTTTGAACGATAAGTTCGGATATGAAATCAAAAAGCTTAGCCCTGTTCTTGCAAATGCCGATAAATGGGATGCCGCTTATTCTGCTATGTCGGAAAGTGAGCGCCTTGATTTATTGGATAAGCTGTCGCCCGATGTTCCCAGATTGTATCCGCAACACTTGATAGCAAATCTTTGGAATCAGTCAAACAAAGGGGATTTTGAGCTGATCTTTGACAGCACAATGACAGATATTGCTGATCTGAATATTGATATATTCTCGACGCAAACTACGCAAAACACAAAAATCCCTCTGTTTGAAAAGCTCACTCAATATGTCACTGATGATTCGCAGCGTTCATCTTTTGCAAAGGCGTTGGTTGACAAGTTAGTCAATTTCTCATTTGAGGAAGCTTTTTCAAAGCACTACGATTTCTTTGCTACAATTTTTGAGTATCTTATAAAAGATTACAATACAAATGGCGGTGGAAAGTATGCCGAGTATTATACTCCTCACGCTATTGCTACAATCATGGCAAAATTACTTGTGCCTAGCAACGAGGGATTACATAGTATCGAGTGTTACGATCCGTCTGCCGGCACGGGAACATTGTTAATGGCATTGGCACACGAAATCGGAGAGGATAAATGTACTATCTTCTCTCAAGATATCTCGCAGCGCAGCAATAAAATGCTGAAGTTGAATTTGATATTGAACGGGTTGGTATCTTCGCTTGACCACGCAATTCAAGGTGATACGCTTGTTTCGCCATACCATAAATCTGATAACGGGCAAGGGTTGAGACAGTTTGATTATGTTGTGTCCAATCCGCCGTTCAAAATGGATTTTTCAGATACAAGGGAATCCATTGCTGCAATGCCTGCGCGTTTTTGGGCTGGGGTACCTACAGTCCCTGCTAAGAAGAAAGAAAGTATGGCGATTTATACGTGCTTTATTCAGCATGTTATAAACTCACTAAAGGATAAAACCGGTAAGGGGGCTATTGTTGTTCCCACTGGTTTTTTAACGGCTCAAAGTGGTATAGAATTTAATATCAGGAAGTATTTAGTGGATAAAAGATATTTGCGCGGTGTGATTTCAATGCCGTCAAATATTTTTGCGAATACAGGGACAAATGTGTCTATTCTTTTCATTGATAAATCTAGGACATCAGATTATGCGTTTTTTATGGATGCATCTAAACTGGGTGAGAAGAAAAAGGAAGACGGAAAAAATCAAAAGACTGTCCTTTCGCAAGAAGAAGAAAAGAAGATCATAGATACATTTAATAATGAAATAGAAGAACAAGATTTTTCTATTAAAGTGGACTATGAAAAGATAGCGGAAAAGAAATATTCTTTCAGTGCCGGGCAGTATTTTGAAATCGTAATAGAGCATATAGACATAACTCCTGAAGAGTTTCAAGCAAAACTCGACGCATTTGAGGCTGAGTATTTAGCTTTAACACAAGAGGGCGCAGAACTCGACAGGCAGATTATAGAAAATTTAAGGAGGTTAAAGATCGACTAAGGTATAGTGTTAGTTATGGAATGTTGCTGATCGATGGAAGGCAAGTCAATTTCATAGTTTTTCAGTGAGTCAGTAGAGAGTTCTTTGAATGTCGAACCAGATGCTTTTAACTCAAGATTTTTAGTTTGAGTAAGCAACAGATAGTAGACATACTCTGCATCTGCTATTGTTTGATTAACAATGATTGATTTAATTCCTTGATTTGTAGCCATAGGAAACTTTGAAATTCCTACATATCCAACTGGTGCACGTGTGCTAAGTATGACAGAATTTGCGGGGACTATTTTTGCGGAAGAACTCTTGACTCCTTCTTCTGAAATGTTTTGAGCTGTTTCTTGAATATATTTTGCACCATTAAGAAGGGATAAATCTTTTGGTGTAACCCATAAGATCGATCCATTCCAATATGTTGGATTGTTGGTAGAAGGAGTACCCCCGCAAATAATCTCGGATATTTCTTTTAACTTGTATTTCATAGTGAATCTCCTATGGTTTGTGCAATGTTAGTTATGCGAAGTTGAACAGACAATGATGGCAATTCAATCGGGAAATTATTGATGCTATCTATAGACAATGAAAAGCGTTGACCACTGCCGCTTGCGTTATACGCAAAATATTTTTTTGCGTAGCTAGTATTAAGCAACGCATTAAGATATGCTCCATTTAAATAGCTTTTATTTGGACGTATTAAAGCGCAATGGTATCCCAGTAATACGTCATTAGATATGCTATCAAAGTAAGTCGAGACACCTATATCATCTCTAGTTTCGCTATCCTTCGTAATTGCCACGTCGCCTTGCCTAATTATGAACTTCTCAATTTCATTATTAGTTGCTGTGGCGCGCATAAATTGTCTGCATTTTTCCTTCGTGATACTCCAATTGTAATATACATCGGTAAAATTACAGAGTATGACAGGAATTTCAGAATCCTTCAATTTTTTATCAACATTGCTGATTGCAATATCTGCCACATTCTTTAATAACACTTTTTGCATTAGTCATTTTTAGATCAAAGCATGGAAAAGGTTCTGTTAGGAGATGTATTGGATGTGCAAAGAGGAGCCAGTCTATCAGGCGAATTCTATGCGGAATTGGGTGTGAGAATTCGTCTAACATTGGGGAACTTCGACTACCCAAACGGCGGTTTTAAGAAAAATACATCTAAAAAAGATATATATTTCAACGGACCAATAAATAGCAAATTTATTCTAAAGAAAGGAGATTTGATAACTCCTCTCACAGAACAAGTAGCTGGATTATTGGGGACAACCGCATTTATCCCTGAAGATGACCTATATATACAAAGCGGCGATATCGGACTCGTAACCACAAATGAAAACAGACTATTGAGAAAATATGCTTATTATCTGCTAAATTCGTCTGTTATCAAAAAGCAATTAGGAGCGGCAGCACAGCAAACAAAGATTAGACACACCTCGCCAGATGCAATAAAATCTTGTATTGCTTGGATACCAAATATCGATCAGCAACTTCGCATAACTAACATTCTAGGAACTATTGACAAGAAGATTGAAATATGCAAGAAAATGATAAAAATTTTAGATCAACATTTGACTGAGCTATTTGACTATAAGTACCTTGCATATAAAGATTATAAACTCGTTTGGAATGATAAAATGAACAAGTTCGTGCCAGAAGGATGGCAAGTTTTTCAACTGGGAGAATTATTTTCATTTGTCAAAGGAAAAATACCAACAATCTTGCAAGAAATCCAAGACAAGATTTGTGATAGCGTTTATTTAACAATCGATGCGGTAAATGGAGGCAAGGAAATGTATTGCTCTTCAAAAAATATGCCGCATAGTAAAGGAAATGTTTTAATGGTTATGGATGGCGCAGCAAGTGGCGATGTTTATGTCGGATATGATGGCGTTGTTGGTTCAACTTTTTGTATGCTCGAAACAAAACAGCAGTTTGTATCAAACAGCTTTTTATATCAAATTCTCACTCGTTATAGCGCTAACTATAAGAAAACAAATGTGGGTTCGACTGTCCCTCATGCAAATAAAGATTATATACAAACGATGTTAATAGCACTTCCGACCAAAATAGATAGTCAGTTTGATTTTTTTAGATATAAAATAATAAAACTGACAAAGCAAATCAAAAAATTGCAGGAATTGAGAAATTATTTATTGCCTCTTCTTATGAATGGGCAGGTCACCGTGCAGTAAAGATCAAACTCTCCGTATCACAAAATACGGAGAGTTTGATTTTACCAAGTGACAATACGGTCAATTATTTCCTGCTGTTCATTTGCCGTTCTACGAAGATATATTCGCGTTGTTTCAATGCTCTCATGTCCCATAAGATCTGCGAGCAATGCTAAGTCATTATACCTATCAAGGAAATTTTTAGCAAAACGGTGCCTAAAAGAGTGAGGGTAAACCACATCAGGATTGATGCCATATTCTGTTGCAAAAATCTTTAATTGATGGGAAATGCCGCGTGTTGTAATGCGCTCTCCAAAGCGATTTAGGAATAAATATCCGGAAGTCAAGCCAATGTCGCTTGTCCATTTGAGGGTTTCCGTTTTTAATTTTTTAGGTATGTACAACCTGCGAAGTTTACCGCCTTTTCCATATATATCAAGATATCCTACCTCGACATTTTCTATTTTGATTTGTATCAACTCAGATATCCGTGCTCCTGTTGCGCACAGGTATCTCACAACGAAATACCAATTCATTCTGTTGTCGCTTTTGAGCTTTTTTATGAAAAATCGATAATCTGCATCACTGATCACATTTTCTAGAAAATTCTGTTGCTGCACCTTGATGAATTTTAGCTTTAGATTATCTTTTTTGAGATGTTCTAAATATCTATTTATCGCTTGCAATCGCAGATTAACGGTTTTAGGTTTGTACTTTTCAATCAAATAACCCTTGAAAGACAAAAGGTTGTGCTTCGTCACAGTATCATATAAAGAGAAATACTGTTTTACTGCCTTCAAGTACGATTCTATCGTATTGAGAGACAAGTTGCTCTGCCGTAAACGGCTTTCAAATTCGTTTAACATATGTTAAACCTCCTAAAATTTATTTGGCGGGTTTCGCCATAACAATTATAGGAGCTTTAAGATTTAATCTAAACAAGCTTGCCCGTTCATTAGCAAAGGGAGTATGATATTTTTTATAAAAGACAGCTCGTCAATTTCTTTATACAATTTTCCAATTTGCTTTTCTAATGGCAAAACGATTTCAGCATATTTATCTTGAAGATGCTTGGGCGGAAACCACATAGTATACCACCGAATTCCGTCTGTATCTAAATGCAAAACAGTTGTTCCAGAAGCAAAGCCTGTTATGTATTTGTGATAATAATCTGTCCTAAGCGCCATATAAAAATAGAAGGAGTTAATGTTAGTTTATCACTTGTATTTGTCCATTCATTAGAAGGGGTAGAATGGAATTTTTTATCTGTATTATATTCTTTGCTCGCTCTTGTTCAGCTACATATTTTTGAAACATGGGAATGGCAAGAGAGTTGAAAATTTTCAGTTCATCTTCATCTGGCAAATAAGTCTTTATGTTCGATAGGATAATTGGACTAATGTTCTTTTGAGATGTACCAACAGAATTTTTGCTGATATATCTTTGAGCATACTGGCTGCGAAGCAATGCGTAGGTATATATTTTATATTCATCTTCACATAAGATCTTTCCAACTCGTTGGTTTAACAAACAATCTTTTTCATCGACTATGGCGATTCGACCAGTGTCCCCAGTCAAAGATATTAAAATATCCCCACAGGTTAGTACGCATTTTGCATCTATAGACAATGGTATTGTTTCAACGCAATCGGCAGTAAGCGTATCAAAATCATTCATCTTGATTGATTTTATTGTAATTATCTTGTACTTTCCTTTGCTATAAGTTGAGGAGTCAAAAGGATACCCGGATAATATTTCAAAAAAATCGTGCCCGAAACAATTTTGCTTCGATTGATTTCCGTCACCAAAATAATAGTCGTATAATTCATCAAGTTTTTTTAACAAATTTGCGGTTATTCTTCGACACAATTCAAGCCTTTTGTCTAACGTACCGAGAATGTTAGTTGTGTACACTAAATTTTTATTTTTAAGGGATTTTTGTTAATGACACTTAAGACCATACCTTGTAATATTAATATAATTTTGCTATAATAGAAGAAAACTTTAGGGGAACAATATGCCACTTATAACTTATAAATTTGCCGACGGGCATACGGAAGAAATTGAAGTGACGGATGAAGTTGCGGCAGCATTCGAACAGTTGGAAAAGTACGAAAAGAAAGTTGAACGCAAAGAAACCCGTCGGCATATTTCCTATGACAAACTTTTGGATAGCGGATTTGAATTTCCTGACGAGAGCGTAGACATTTTAGATATTCTCGATAAGAAAGAACGAGAAAAATCTGAATGGAAAGAGGAAAAGTTTCGCAGACATAATATTGACGAAAAGAAACAGGAAATCTTTTCCTTACTTACCTATCGGCAAGCCGACGCATACTTTCGGCATAAATACCTGCATCTAAAGAAAACCGAGATTGCAAAAGGTATGAACGTGACCGAAGGCGCAGTCCGTAACCTATTAAAAAAGCGGAAGCCAACTTGCAAGAGTATAAATTGGCGCACGATAAAGAGGTCAAGCTGTTGAAAGCTATTTTCGGCTCTGTTTTATAGGGGTACGATTTTTTCGCCCCTTATGGCTATATTATGAGGGGACTTTTCTCAAAACTGAATAAAGATTGGAAAGTCAGTCCATTATCGGGCTGATTTTTCGTTTGTGAAAGTTTTGTAAAACTTTTGCTAAAACACCCAAAACAGGCTAACTTTTTACCCCCTCTTATTCCCTTATAAGTGAGGGGCTTTTACATGGAGGTGATTTATGAGTAAACGAGATGAAAGACAAGGATGGCTTTTGCGGTTCATCCGCAGGCGGAGCGGACGGCGGTTTACCGTGGCGGTCATGGCAAAAGAGTTCGGCGTAAGCGAACGGACGATACAGGACGACCTTGCTTTGTTGGAAGCGTCCGGGCAAATCAGGCGCACGCCAAGCTATAACTCTTTGCACCGGCAAAACGGAAACATAATCATCTATACGGGCAGCCGCAAGCGGCAATCTCATAAAACGGACGAAGGATAAAATCAACACGTTGAGGGGTGAAGTCGGATTGAACAAAAATGGAGCAAAAAGACCTATTTTTTGGAACAGGATAAGAAGTGAGACGCAGTTTGCGCCACACTTACATTCTCACGGCAAGGCGGGATACCCGCTTCCGTCTTTTGAAGGGTGAAATTTATAGCTTGCAAAAATGCCATTGTAAGTCTTACATTGCGCGCATCGGTCAGGAAATCAAAGAGTTATTTCCCGTCGTTTACAAGCGAATTCAGGCGCAGATACGGACTTGTTGCGGCGTTGTTGCAACAAATAATATGATATGGAGGTAATGTGTATTTGAGAATTTACAGCAACAATTCGGCAGTCAACATTGAGCAGCTCATTGCAGACGAGGTAAAACGGCTTTCCGCACAGTTCGGAAAGAGTTTTCTCGATTGCGATGACATCATCAAACTTACGGGGTTAGGCAGGGACAATGTACGGGCACTTATGCGCAGCCGGCGTTTTCCCGTTACCAAAGTCGGAAAAAGACAGGTCGTGAGCATACTCAATTTTGTCGCATGGCAGATAAGTGAAAACGCAGGAGGCAACAATTATGCCGCGTAAAAAAGCCACATCAAAACGTGCAAACAACGAAGGCAGCGTTTATAAAAACAAGCGAGGACTTTGGGTGGCGCAGGCGACAATCGGCTATGATGAAAACGGCAAACAGATACGCAAAGCCGTTTCAGGCAAAACGCGTGCGGAAGCCATTGCCAACCTCGCCCCTTATCTTCCCAAAAACGGCGCCCGCAAACAGTTGATACAACAGGATATGTCGCTCCAAAATCATATGCAATTTTGGCTGATGAAGTACAAAAAGCGAACAATCGCGCCGCGCACATTTGAGCGGTACATAGTGAATGCGAAACGATATATTTACCCATATATGGGGAATTACTTGCCGCAGAATATCTAATCTGTTGCAGGATTTTCTCGGAGGTATGCTCGATAACGGCTATGCGCTCGATACAGTCAAGCATATCAAGTATCAGCTCGAACAATATTTTGAATACTGTATCGATGAGGAAATCATAGACAAGAACCCCGTGAACAAAGTGCGCCTGCAATCGCGGGAACGAAAGACAAAAGACGCCGCTGAAGAACAGGAATACAAAGCAATTCCCGAAGAACTGCGCGACCGCTTTTTACAGGCAATCGGTACAAGCGTACTGTTCAAACCGCTTTGCCTGACTTCTATGTTTGCAGGCTTGCGCATCGGAGAAGTGCTTGCTCTCAAATGGAAAGACTTCGATGAAAAGAACAAGACGCTTTCCGTCGTCCGCGCACAGACGGTAGAGCCGACCTTTGACGAAAACGGAAACATTACCAAGCGGGAATACGTCGTCGGTAAGACAAAGACGGCAGGCAGCGTGCGCGTTCTGCCTATTCCGGATTTACTTGTCGAAGCATTGAAAGAATGGAAAAAACTGCGCGTAATGCAGGAGCTGATGACCAAAGCCCCCGTGAGCAAAGCTGACGATTTTATCTTTGCAAACAACAATGGAGGAATGCGTTCCTACCACGGCACACGGACAATGTTTATGCGACTTTTGAAAAAGCACGGATTAGAAGATGCGGGCATTCATTTTTATAAGTTGCGACATACCTTTTCCAATACGCTCTTTGAAGCGCAGGAAAACCCGAAAGTCATTCAAACGCTCATGGGGCATAAAAAGGTGGAGACGACGATGATTTACAACACTGCCACGACAAATAAATATTTGCAGAAAGCAGTCGATGTGTTTGACAAGCGATATGCTCCAAGCGAGCAACAAGTTACGGTGGCACAACCGTCTGAAAAACCCTCTGCGACGATTTCAGACGAAAACGAAGAAAGCCACGGCGACCAATTCCTGCAAAATGTAGCGCGGCTTATGGACGAGTATGGCGTATCCACTTTGGACGAACTTATGGAAGCCATGGACGACGACCATCCGAAACCGCGACGAACAAAAGATTTTGAAATGTAGCAAATAAGTAAAAGCCATCGCCAGTTAAGGCGGTGGCTTTCATCATATTAAAAAGGGATGAAGTTGTTTGCTATTGTTTCAAAACAAGCCAAAAAACGGGGCAAAATTGCCCCGTTTTTACCTATAAAAAGCCTGTTTTTGACTGCCTAAAACGCTCTAAAACGGAAAAATAGCAAACGGTAGCAAACAAATTGCCGTTTTAGGGGTGTTTGCTATTGCTCCGTGTTTTTCCTTAAATAGAAGATTTCATACCATATCTTGTGTTTTATAGCAAACACTTTTTCTGTATGTTGTGGTCTATTTTTCCTTTTCCGTGTTTCGACTCCGCTCCTTGGTAAGGACGAGGTCGCGGGTTCAAATCCCGCTAACAGCTCCACATAAAAATGCACAAATCATTGCGATTTGTGCATTTTTTTATTCCGTGCGCAGGGCGACGGCGGGTTCCTTTTTCGCTGCCATGCGCGCGGGAATCAGGCTTGCGATAAGCAGCAGTATCGCACTCAACGCAATCAGTCCGATTGCCGTAAGAGCGGAAAGGCTTGCGATTGTGGATACACCGACCAGACTTGCGAGTATGGCGTTTATCACAACATTGATTACCAATGTTGTCAAAATTGCTATCAATCCGGAAACCACGCCGAGCAGGACGGCTTCCGCTTTGAATACGCGCCCTATATCCTTTTTTCGTGCGCCGATCGAGCGCAACACGCCGATTTCCTTTGTCCGCTCGATGACGGATGCGTATATGATAATCGCAATCATAATCGAAGATATAATCAGCGAAGTTACGGAAAAAGCCACAAGCACATAGGTTACTATTTTTACAACGGAACCGAGCATCGAGGTCATCGTAGAGGACATATCCATATAGTCTATGGCAGCGTCCGTTCCCTCGTTGACTTCGTTCCATGCGTCGAGATAGCCGATAATCAACTCCCTGTTGTCTACGTCGGTGGGATAGATGAGAATGGACGACGGCGTCTGCGTATAACCGAGTGTTTCCAAAGCGGTCTCATAAGTTAAGGTCTGCGTACCCATACCGGGGAAGCCCGTTCCCGAACCGTCGCCGAACGCTTTGCCTGTCGTAACGTCGATTTCCGTATTTTCCGCTTGCGCCGACGCAACTGCCGAAGTTTTGTTTGCGGCTAAAACCTGCTCCGTCAGCGCGGGAGAATATGCGATGCCTTCCGATAGCCAGGACGCCGCCGCATCCTCCCGTTCGCGAAGGACGCTGACGATTTTAACGGTCATGCCGTTTTCATTTTCATAAGCCGCCTGATAGTTGGCAGAGTTTGCAGGCTGATAGAGCGTAATATCTCCCGATTGCACGGGAGTGTACCAACCGTCGTTAAACACAATGCGGAACTCCTTTCCGATCAGCTCCGTATAGTCGATTTGGGAAAGCGTTTTGTCGTAAGCTATGCCGAGAGCGTCAAGCGTCGAAGTGGACAGACGGTTGTATTTGTCCACGACGAGAGCGACCTCATTTATCGCCGTTGGAATACCCGTTTCCGTCACCCCGTCCGAGGCGAGCACGGTATAGCTGTTTTGCAGATATTCCGCATTGCTCAACGCCTCGTTCCAATTCGAGCTGTTCACGGAGATGTATTTATCGCCCGATTTCGTAATGATATTCAAATCGACGCTGTACGAATAGGCTATATCTATGACAAGTCCGTCGCATTTATTTTCGAGGTAGTCTATAAATTCTTTGTCGAGCTTTTGTTTCTTTTGTTCCAGCTTTTCGACTTCGTAGGGGTAGATTCCCGTGGTGTTTTCGGGATATTCTTCCAGTCCTTCGGCGTCGCCGCCCGCTCCGCCCTGACTGCCAATATCGGGAATTTGAGAAACGGTGGCGCTGATTGATATATAGTTAAACGACGCGCTGTTAAGCATTGTCTGGTCGATATAGCTCTGCAAGCCCGTGCTGACGGATAAAATGACGGCAATGCCGATAATGCCGATGCTTGCGGCAATACTCGTGATTGCGGTACGTCTTTTTTTGGAAAGCAGATTTTTTGCACTCAAAGCGAGCGCCGTCCGAAAAGACATGGACGAATGCTTCTTTTTATATTTGACAACGCCGTTTTCGGCATCAGTCTCACGTTCGCTCTTTGCCTTTGCCTTTGCCTGCAACAGCGCTTCTTCGCCCGCAAGCTCGTCGTCGCTCAAAGGCGAGGTGTCCTCGGTAACTTCGCCGTCAAGCATGCGGATAATACGGTCGGAATATTTTTCTGCAAGGTCGGGGTTGTGCGTAACCATAATGACGAGCTTTGTTTCGGATATTTCTTTGAGCAGCTCCATTACGGTAATACTCGTTTCGCTGTCGAGGGCGCCCGTCGGTTCGTCGGCAAGAATAATAGCGGGATTGTTTACGATTGCGCGGGCAATGGAAACGCGCTGCATTTGTCCGCCCGACAGCTGATTGGGTTTTTTATTGAGTTTTTCCTTCAAGCCTACGCGAATCAGCGCTTCTTTGGCGCGCTTTCTTCTGTCAGCCTTAGGTACGCCGCCCAACGTCATGGAAAGCTCGACGTTTTCCAAAATCGTCAGGTGGGGAATGAGATTGTAGCTTTGAAATACGAATCCGATGCTATGATTTCGGTAGGTATCCCAATCTTTGTCCCTGTACGTTTTGGTGGAAACGCCGTTGATAAGCAGGTCGCCGTCCGAATATCTGTCCAAGCCGCCGATAATGTTCAGCAGCGTTGTTTTGCCGCAGCCGGACGGACCGAGGATTGAAACAAATTCGCTCGGGCGGAAAGCAAGGGAAATGCCTTTTAGCGCGGCTACCTCGCCGTCGCTTTTTTCCGCGTAAGTTTTTGTAATGTTTTTTAGTTGCAGCATAATTAGGCTCCTTGTATTTTCCGCGATTTTAGCATACGAAAATCAATTCAAAGTCACGCTTATGTAAACCCAAAATAAATTCTCGAAAAACTCCGCTGCTCAGTTTACCCGCCGTTTACATCGCTGTGGTATAATAAAAATACAAAAATCTCAAATTACAAGGAGCGGATATGTTCAATATACTTGTCGTTGAAGATAACAGAGATTTAAGAGAGCTGCTTTGCGACGCTCTGACGGGCGAAGGATACCGTGCGTATTCTTCTTCCGACGGAAACGAGGCTTTGACGGCTCGAAGAAACCTTTTTCGATTTGATTATTGCCGATATCATGATGCCGAATATGGACGGCTTGCAGCTCACCGAAGAATTGAGGCGAGCCGGCATAGACACGCCGATTCTCATCGTTACCGCCCGCGACGACTATGAAACGCTGCAAAGCGGCTTTACGCTGGGTGCGGACGACTATATGGTTAAGCCTGTCAACGTCAACGAATTGCTGCTCCGCGTAAAAGCATTGCTGCGCAGGGCGAAAATCAACACGGATAAAAAAATAACCGTCGGCTCTACCGTTTTGGACTTTGAAACTATGAGCGTTGCCGTCAAAGAGGAGAAAACAGAATTGCCGTTGAAGGAATTTCAGCTGCTTTTCAAGCTGCTGTCCTATCCCGACAAAATTTTTACCCGTCAACAGCTTATGGACGAAATCTGGGGTTTGGACTCGGATACTTACGACAGAACGCTTAACACGCATATCAATCGCCTGCGCGAGCGGTTTTCGGACAATAAGGATTTTCAAATCGTTACCATACGCGGACTCGGCTATAAGGCGGTGAAGAAAAATGAACAATAAACCAAAATCAAAATCAAATCTTTGGTTCTTGTTTGTCGTCATTGTTTTGGCAGCCATGCTTGTGACGTTTGTTGTCATAGGCGCTGTAATGGCGCTTTTGTTTGCGCTCGATGTCATTCCTGCGCAACAGCAGTTTGCGCCTCTCCCGTTAATGATGCTGATTATCGTCAGTATCGTTATCGGCACCGGTATATCTTTGATTGTCGGGCGTTCTATATTGCAGCCCATAGGCAGGCTGAGCGACGCTTTGGACACTGTTGCAAAGGGCGATTTTTCCATTCGTTTGGATGAAAAGACAAAGGTAAGGGAAATTTCCCGCATGTACGAAAACTTCAATGCAATGACGCGGGAGCTTTCGGGAATTGAAACACTGCGCTCCGATTTTATCGCGAATGTTTCGCACGAGTTCAAAACGCCGCTTACCGCAATCGAGGGATACGCCGCTCTCTTGCGCAATCGGGAGCTTACAGAGAAACAAAGAAAAGACTATCTGGATAAAATCGCGGGCAACGCGCGCAAGCTGTCCGAGCTTACGGGCAATATTCTTTGGCTTTCAAAGCTGGAAAACCAAAGCGTTATTCCCAATAAAAAATATTATCGCTTGGACGAGCAAATCCGAAAAACCGTTCTTTCGCTTGAAAACGAGTGGAGCGTAAAACATCTCGATTTCGATATTGCGCTGCCCAAAACGGACTTCTTCGGCAACGAGGGGCTGCTGTATCATGTTTGGTTTAATTTAATCGGCAATGCAATCAAATTTTCCCATGAAAATCAAACCGTAAAAATTTCTATGGAGGAGGCAGACGGCGAAGTTGTCGTTGTGATTGCGGACAGCGGTTGCGGAATGGAAGAAGAAGCTCAAAGACATATCTTTGAAAAATTTTATCAAGCGGATAAATCGCACGCAAAGGAAGGCAACGGATTGGGCTTGACTTTGGTCAAGCGTATCGTCGATTTGTGCAACGGACATATCGCGGTAGAAAGTCAATTGAAAAAAGGCTCGGTTTTTATCGTGCGGCTGCCGACAAAATGAGCTTCGGCAAAAAATCCCGACGGACGGAAAAAAAACAGCGGCTGCAAAAATGCAGCCGCTGTAAAATTGTTTTATATTAATTTTAAAGCAGCGTCAGCGCCTCAGTCAGAGAGGAGCAGACAACATATCCTTCCTGCGCATTTGCAGGCATGTTTGCCGCTTTTCTGTCCAACAGACAGGCTTTTATGCCGACAGACATAGCACCCTGCACGTCCGACTGCAAGGAATCGCCTACGTGGATAACCTCGTGCGAAGCGCAGCCGCTGATTTCAAGCGCCTTTCCGAAAAGCTCCTTGCGCGGTTTATATGCTTTTACCATGTCTCCGCACACGATACCTGCGCAATGCAGCCCGTTGTTTTTCAAAAATGCGGAAACGTACTCTTCCCCGTTGTTGGTGATGATGTAAATCGGCAAGGGGCATTTTTCAAAGAAGGGCTTTACGTCGTCGAAAGCGGGGGAGCTTGACCAAAATTTATGGGCGAGAGCGCGGAAGGCTTCGAGGTCGATTTTTACATCGTAATCGCTTTCCAATATTGCCACGGCACGGTCGATAATCTCGTCCTCCGTCAGATAGTCGTCGAGATAGCTGCCGCTTTCGAGATTTTTAATCAGGCTCCACCAAAGCTTTATGACCTCTTTGACGCTTTTGTCCTTTAAAGCGATGCCGCCGTCCGTAATCATTTTTACCATTTGCAAGGCGTAAGGGCTTTCTTCCTGCATCAACGTGCCTGTATAATCCAAAAAAACCGCTTTGAGCATAAGCTATTTTTTCTCCTGTCTTTTTGCGGTATTATACCACGAAAAAAAATCCCTGTCCACCGATGTCCTATTGCTTTTCCTTTTGGGTTGTAAAAGAAAACAGCACCTATCCAAAATGGCTCCGAACCGTTAAAATTGCAGATAAATGCGGACGAGCGGATTTCAAAAAAAGTTTTTGGCCGATTTTATCAGGAATTTATCCGACTTCCCGCGGACTTTGAAAGCCGTATTTCAGAGGCTCAAAATCTCTCTGAACCGCCTTTTTTCGGTGCGTCGGCGAACGTTGAGTCTGAGATGATTTTTACTACCGATTTAGGCGTATGAAATATTTTATATCGGTGATAAATATACCTTAATATGTTGTATGGAAATGATTAAGGATATTTATCTATGGATAAGAAAAAGGTTATCGCCAGAATTGAGCAATTAAGAATAGAAAAAGGTATTTCCGTATATCAATTAAAAGAGAATGCGGATATATCTTCGACTATATATCAATGGAAGAAAAACGCGACGAGAGACAGAAACAGAACTCCGTCATTGAGGTCAATCGAAAAAATCTGCGATTATTTGGGGGTATCGCTTTCGTATTTCTTTGCGTTTGACGAAGATACTCAAATCGACGTAAAAAACAAGGAGCTTACAGAGGCTATTAAAAAATTAAATAAAGAACAAATACATGTTTTAGAATTGTTGATTAAAGAGTTTAATAAAAATTAAGTGTGGAGTAATATGCGCATGAGCGAAAAATCCACAATTTTGAAATGAGAAAGGAAAATTTTAAGAAAAATCGGGCGAATTGTCGGATGTATCGCGCCAAACCGTTTTCCGACAAAAATCGTTTGTAAAATCCATAAAAAAAATTTATAATATGAATATTCGATAAGGTTATTTACTTCATTGTCTTTCCTTACGGAATAGCGGCAAGGTATGGACAATTTCGTAAAAAACGGTTATTATCCAATTATTTTCACAAACAATCAGTTTATCAATTTACAGGAGCAGGTAACTGCTCCTGTAAAAACAAGGAAGTAAAGATGTTAGAGCTAAAAGCACTCACAAAAGAATACAGGTCAAAATCCGGAAACAGCATAGCGGCATTGAAAAACGTGACGTTAGAGTTGCCGGAGAAAGGGCTTATCTTTATCGTGGGGAAAAGCGGATGCGGCAAAACTACGCTTCTGAACATGATAGGAGCAGTAGATACGCCGACGTCCGGAACGCTGTCCATTTACGGACGGGAAACAGACCTTAACAATCCCACCCTTGCAGACGCATATCGTTCAAAGTATATCGGATTCGTTTTTCAGGAGTATAATCTTCTGGAAAACGATACGGTAACGGAGAATATACGTCTTGCCGGGGTGCTTTCGCATGAAACCTTAGACGTTTCAAGCGCGCTGGAGGACGTTGGATTGGCGGAATATGCAGACCGCTACGCAAACGAATTGTCCGGAGGGCAGAAACAGCGGGTAGCTGTAGCGCGTTCATTGGCAAAAAATTCTGCAGTCATATTGGCGGATGAACCGACGGGCAATTTAGACAGCGCGACCGGAAAAGAAATCTTTAAGTTGCTGAAAAAGGTATCCGAAAAGTGTCTGGTCGTTGTGGTTACGCACGACAGGGAAGCCGCAAATAAATACGGCGAGCGCGTAATCGAACTCTCGGACGGAGAAATCGTGTCGGACAGCGCTCCGTTTACCGGGCAGGCAATGACGGAAGCCAAAGAAGAAAAAGCTGTCAAGCGGCTGCCCTATCGGGAGATAGTAAAGAGAGGCGTAAAAAATCTTGCTTACCAGAAGGGACGCTCCATTGCCGCCTTGATTCTGCTGTTTTTGTCCATGACCGTCCTGTTGTGGAGCCAGTTGTTTGCGCGTTTCGACTCCTCTTACGTTTTGGCAGACACATTACAACAGTCGGGAATTTCTAAAGTACAGCTTTTTCAGGGTATAAAAACATTTTCACCTCCGACAAGTAATAATCATTGCCTGAGACTTGCCGAAAAAACGGTGGATGAGATAGGCGCACGCAAGATTTTCAGTTCAAACCTGGGCGCTGTGGTTTTTGTCGGGCAAAAATCCGAAGTAACGGATATGGGTTATGAATTTTATGACGGAGCGGTAGAACTCATTGAGGATAATGATTGTTATGTGACAGATTTAAATTTACACTATTTATTGGATTTGGAAGAAATTGCCGAAAATTACAGTCAGTATATAGGCGTACAAATACCCAATGGAAATTGTGCCGGATTGAAAATAGCAGGCGTAGTAAAAACAGACTTCCGCAATTATTATGAATATAGATTGGTACAACTGCCGAATCCCAACAAACCGTATTATGATTTATCTCTGAAAGAAGATTTGACGGAATTTGAAAAAGAAAAAGCCGAGGCATGCGCGTATGTCACTATGTTTATTTCTAAAAAAGGAGCGGTAAAGTACGAAAATCGTTTTTTGGTAAACGAGTATCAAGATAAAACTCATACGGAGGAAGATTTACAGGTCAACCACCCTTTGGAGTTTGAGATTACGCATAATAGTTCTGTAAAAGACCTGCAATATTTCTTTATTTATGATGAAGCTGTTGAAAATTGCGTAACGGCAAACGGGATGAGTACGTATCAACCGAAGGGGCGCGAAGTGGTCTTTTCAGCCGATCTGTATCGGAAATATTTTGAACCGGATTACGTCAACAATACACGCCCCGAGTATATAGGCGAAACATTTACCATGAGCCTCAGGGAGCAAGGCGAATCGGAAACGCTGGTAGTATTAGACGATATGATTCTGGCAGGAGTGTATTATGAGCCGATTTTTTATGACGCAGAGGGAAATAATGAGCGTCCCGGTATATATATGTCCAAAGACGAAACTACGGATTTTTATGCTTATGGGCTGGGCATGGGAGAAATAGGCGCAATATTTAATGCGGCTCCGTCTGAAAATTACGGAAAACTGTTTAAAGCATTGAGAAAAGACGGTATATTGGTATTTTCGCCATATTCGGTCAAGATATATGAACAGGAATCTGTTTTTGTGCAATTTTCTGTTATATTTGCTTTGATTGCCGCAGTGCTTTTGGTCATAACCATCCTGATGATTATAAATGTGATTTCATATTCGATACTAAATCAGAAGCGGGAAATAGGAATCTTGCGGGCTATGGGAATACAGGCGGGCGACGTAGTAAAGATTTATCTGATTAAGATATTGATTCTGGCACTGATTACCTTAGTGTTAGCTACCGCGCTTATATTCGGGGCGGTTGCGGTAACGAATCAGCTTATGTGCGACATAACGCTGGAAGGTATCCTGTGGTTAAGATACGATTTCTGGACATTTCTGTTCTCCTTAATCGCATGTATAGGGATACCTGTTTTGGCGGCGTTGATTCCGCTCAGAAAAATCATCAAGATGAAGCCTGTCGATGCAATCAAAGGCTGACGGTAAATAATTACAGGCGCGGAAATAAATTATTTTCCCGCGCCTTTTTCCGATATTTAACGAAAAATATCCTTGCCCATTGCTGTTTTTTGTTCTCCATTTTTTTTTAAGGAAAACGGCTTTTAGCGCGCTTTTAATTTTTTTCGTGTTCACGAGCGCTGCGACTGACCGATTGACAAATCACAAGAGGAAATTTTAAAATGTTGACAAAGCGACATACGTATGATAAGATTACTACAAAGACGGTATAAAGTTCCGCACAAAATGACGTCCGCCTGAAAAAGAACCCGATTTTTACGTCTGTTTACCGCAGCCGACCGTTTTGGTTTGTGTTGCGGTTTTTATTTGATTTAAAAAACCGTGTCGAGAGGAATGAGAATGCTTAATTTAACAGGATTTAGTTTTATTTATTGAAAAATTTAAGGAGGAAACAGAATGTACAAAAAGAAAATTAAAGCAAGGTCGATTGTTGCGGTAGCTCTTTTACTGTTGCTGTGTATGTGTTTTCTGTGCGGGTGTATACATACGCCGCCTGACGAAACAGAGAATCTGGAATACAATATACGGTTAAGCGGTTTTTATGAATTGGAGAATTATTCTGATTGTTATACAAAAGAAGAATATATAATGTCTTTTTCGCAACTAAAGTGGTATTGCAGCAAGGTAAACAGTTCGGCATTTGACGAGACTGATGAAGAAAATTACAACAGCGAATTTAATCAGGTGTTGCGCACTTATGACGACGAATATTTTGAAGAGAAGGCATTAATCATAGCGATACACACGGGCAATCTGGAATTTTTGGGTGCGGAGATAACCGCCGTAAAGAAAGAAAAAGAATATTTTTTGGCAATCGAAATGACCGTAACTTATTGGGGCGGAGGAACAATTGCAATGGTCGTTCCCGATAAGCATTGGGTATTTTTGATTGAAATAGACAAAGTAGGCATAGTTTTTGACGAGTATACAAGGTATGAATATATTGTCGAATACGAGGATGACCAGAAATTTTTAAGCTGAAAATCAAATTTCCATGTTTATACGACTGAACGAAAAAGAAAGAGCGGCAAACGGATTTTTGCCGCTCGGTTTTTTATGCTTGAATATAAAATCAAAGCTTTTTCCAACCTGCATACAGTCTCAGCTCTTCGCCGTCGGGAATCTCCGCCTTTGTATCGAAGTCCCACAGATTTATTAATTCCGCTTCGGTATACCAGCCCGTAAAAACATATCCTTCACGCTCGGGCGCGGGCGGCTCGGGAATCTTTTCGCCGCTTTCAACGTCCTCAGCCCTGAAATATCCTCTGTTGACTGCTGCGGAGTAGTTGTTCAAAAACGCTACGTTGGCAGGTACGAATGTTTCCAAAATCCATGGACATGACGGGCAATCGGTAGAGCCTTCTTCGTCTAAACAGTCGGCGTGTTTGCTTTTGATTTTTTCGTAGAGCTCCCTGTAAACGTAAATTTCGGGGGAGCTGCTGAAATGAACGCTCGGTTCCGCCGCTCCGTTGTAAATAATCTTGGCGTCGGGAGCGGAAAGAGACTCAAAAACATACGGCTTAATCGATAAGATGTTCTCGGGTATATACAGTCGCAGCAGATTGCGGCTGGTTAAAGTGTAATAATTGATAGCAATATCGTATTTTTCAAAGCCTAAATATGCCACTTCCGTGCCGTTTATGGCGCTCGGCACGTCGAGCGCGAGCTGTTCTGCGCCCGACTCGGTAAGCCCGACGACGGCAATCACGCTGTCGTTTTTGTTTTTCGGTATTCTGGATTCTTTGCCTACAACTATATATTGCCAATAACCGTAACGAAAAATTCTGTTTCTTTCGTTGCACGCCGTCAAGCCTGTTGCCAAAAACAGCAGTAAAATTGTCAGACTGAATAAGGCTGCTTTCTTTTTCATGCTTCCCTCCTTTTTGAACAATAGAGTTTTCTTTAAATACAGTTGAAAAACTGCGGAACGGGCGTCTTGCGTTTGTCCTTAGTTTGTCGGCGGGGGAGTCGTTCGCGCAGCTCAAAGAAAATTATGCTGTTATCTTATCACACGTTCTGCTTATTGTCAACGGCGGTTTTCAGGCGGGATTTTGCTTTGAATATTTCCGTGCGTCAACCGCGCCGATTTAAAAATTTTGCCCGCAAAAAACGCGCGTCGCCGACGTACTTTCAGACAAGGCAGCCGCGTTGCAATTGACAGGCGGCTTTTACGGTGTTAAAATGGGTTCCCCGAATACGCCGCCGCTAAGGGTATTTGCGGAAAATATTTTGCGAGGGATAAAAAATGTTCATTAAAATAGCCGCAGGCGTCGTCGCCGCCGTAATCTTGTTTGCCATTGTTTACGTGCTTTACGTCGTGCTGCAATATCGCAGGATTGAGGACGAAAAAACGCTGGAAATAGAAAACCCCGAAACCGAAAAGGTGCGCGCGAAAGAAAGCTATATCGTGGGCACCTACAACATAGGCTTCGGCGCATACGACAAGGATTTTTCCTTTTTCATGAACAAGGGGCGTATGCTTGACGGCGACAGGCTCATACGCGGAAAGTACGGCAAGGCGGCGAGCAGGGAAGCGGTCGTCCGCAACACGGAGGGAGCGTTTTCCGCCGCCCGCGCGTTGAAGCCCGATTTCATGCTGTTTCAGGAGGTGGACGAAAAGTCCCAACGGGCGCGCGGGGTAAATCAGCTTGAAGCGGCGAGAGAGGCATTCCGCGACTATTCGTCCGTGTATGCCGAAAATTTCCACACGGCTTATCTTTTGTATCCGTTGAACGACCCGCACGGAAAAACCCGCGCGGGTATAGTCACCCTTTTCTCAAAACAGGCGGAGAAAAGCGTCAGGTATTCTTATCCCGTATCGGGAGGCTTTGCAAAATATTTCGATTTGGACCGCTGTTTTTCCGCGACGTATTTTCCCGTGTCAAACAGCGAAAAGCGGCTTGTTCTTGTCAATCAGCATATGTCTGCTTACGACCGCGGCGGCGTTGTCAGGCGCAGGCAGTGGGAAACTCTTTCGCGGTTTATTTCCTCGGAATACTTGAAAGGCAATTACGTCATAGTAGGCGGAGATTTCAATCACGATATTGCGGGCAGCATAGGATATTTTCCCACACGTCAGCAAAAGCCCGACTGGGTGTATCCGTTGAGGGAGGAAGATTTGCCTGAGAATTTTTCATTCGCCGCGTCGTTGAACGCGCCCACGTGCAGGTGCAGCGAAATGCCTTACACAAAGGGCGTAAATTATACTTTGGTGATAGACGGATTTATCGTGTCGGACAATGTGACGGTCAAAGAGGTGGAGAACATAGACACAGGCTTCGAGTTTACCGACCACAATCCCGTAAAAATGACTTTCGTGCTTGACGAATGAGCTTTGTTTGTTTTTGCGCGCGTCGAAAAAGCCCGCGCCCCGACATACGCGCGGACAAAAAAGCGTCGGCGTTTCAGTAGTCCGAAAGTCCGAGAAGAAAATCCGCGCTTGTTTCAAAATACAAGGCGAGTCTGAACAGAGCTCCCGCCGAAGGCTCGCTTTTTCCGTTGAGCCATTTTGAAACGGCGCGCTGCGAAACGTCGATTTTTGCCGCCAACATGGATTGAGTCATGTTCGTTTCCGTCATGAGAATACCCAATCTTTTTCCAAATTCAGTCGAATCGAAATTTTTCATATCAAATATATAGAACATAAGTCTTTCGGAAAATCAGAATAGAATTATTGTTCTTAGATTTTTAATGAAAAATTCGCCGTTAGGGAGGTTTTGACCGAATTTGTTTCGTTTTCGCCAAAAACAGACGAAAAAAGCCTTGTCGCGCGGTAGGATGTGCGGCGCGAAAAAAACTGAAATTGAAAATTTGTGCCGCAGCTAAAGCGTTGTATAATAGTTCGGGGCTTTGCCAAAACTTTTCCTATGGATTACGAAAAGGTGTACGTCGCGGTGACTCTTAAAGTGGACAGGGAAGGCAACGTAAGACCGCTTAGCTTCGAGTGGGAGGACGGAAGGGTTTTTGCCGTCGACCGCGTGCTCTCGCAGGGTATGGCGCCTGCGCGGCACGTGGGCGCCATACTTACCAAAAGATTTGACATAAAGGTTTCGGGAGCGGAGCGGGAGCTGTACGTGGAAACGCGCACCAACCGCTGGTTTGTGGAAAAGCCGCTTGTATGACGGGAAGATAAAAGCGTTAATATTAAAAATGAGAACTATTCTTCACAGCGATTTGAATAATTTTTACGCGTCCGTGGAGTGCCTGCGCAATCCCGAAATCAGGGACAAGCCCGTTGTTGTGGTCGGTTCAAAGGAGGACAGGCACGGAATAGTGCTGGCAAAAAATCTTATTGCCAAACGCGCGGGAGTGGCTACGGGCGACGTATGGTGGGAAGCGCAGCGGAAGTGCGGTCCGGAGCTGGTGGAGGTCAAAGCGGATTTTGCCGCATATTTAGACGTTTCTAGGGCGGTAAGGCGGATTTACGAGGACTATACGGACAAAATAGAAGCGTTCGGCATAGACGAATGCTGGCTTGACGTGACCGAATCGGAAAAGCAGGCGGGCGGCGAGGAAATTGCGCACGCAATACGCAGGCGGATAAAGAAGGAGTTGGGGCTTACGGTAAGCATAGGCGTGTCCTGGAACAAGGTGTTTGCAAAGCTTGGAAGCGATATGAACAAGCCCGACGCCGTTACCGTCATTTCACCCGACAATTTCAGACAGACGGTGTGGACGCTGCCTGCGGAGGAGCTGCTTTACGTCGGGCGCGCCACAAAGGGCAAGCTCAATAGGATGGGTATTTTTACGATTGGAGAGCTTGCCAACTCGGACAGAGACGCGCTTAAACACAGGCTTGGCAAATGGGGAGAGTGGCTGCACGATTTTGCAAACGGAAAAGACTCCTCCCGCGTGGTCAAGACCAGCGAGGAGCAGAACGTTAAGAGCATAGGCAACTCGCTTACCGTGTGGAGAGACTTGAAAAACCGCGAAGAGGTGAGCATGGTCATATTTATGCTTGCCGATTCCGTGGCGGCGCGTATGCGCGAGTCGGGGCTTTTTCTGGCGCGCACCGCGCACATTTTCGCGCGGGGCAGCGACCTCAATTCCTTTCACAAGCAGGGCAAGCTTCCGCGTCCTACGGGCGCCGCAAACGAAATAGCCCGCGCGGCGCTCAATTTGTTCGACAGGGTTTACGACTGGGAAACGCCTGTGAGAGGATTGGGCGTGTCCGTTTCGGATTTTCATTTCGGAGGCGTGCAGACGGATATGTTTTCCGATTGCGTGAAAGCGGACAGGCAGAAAAGGCTGGACGAGGCTGTGGACAAAATAAGAAAAAAGTACGGCAACAAGATAATACAGCTTGCCGTTGTGCACAAGGAGCCGAAATTAAAGGAGCTTGACGTAAAGGGAGAGCACGTCATACACCCTTACAGCTTTTTCAGACACGACTGACGGGCGGCTTTGTCATGCGTTAAGATTATGGACTGCCATTACAAAACGATATTTTACAATTTGGCTTAAACAGCTTATAATTTCAATATAAATTTTTTTTCGGAGTGTTTTATATGAAAAAGGTTACGGCGGGAAAAGACGCTTTGGGAGAATTTGCTCCCCTGTTCGCCCGTTTAAACGACGACGTGCTTTTCGGAGAGGTATGGTCGAGAGAGGAGGCGCTGTCGCCTAAAATTCGCAGTATTTTGACAGTCGCCGCATTGACGGTAGAGGGTGTTTTTGACTCCTCTGTCGAGTTTCATATGCGCAAAGCAAAGGAAAACGGCGTTTCGGGCGCCGAAATAGCCGAAATTCTTACGCATCTGGCCTTTTACGCAGGCTGGCCCAAGGCGTGGGCGGCTTTCAGACTGGCGAAAAATATCTGGACGGAAAAGGAGAGCGGCGCAGAGGCGTTTGCGACAAGGAGTCTTTTTCCGATAGGCAAGCCAAATACGGCGTATGAAAAATATTTTAAGGGGCGCAGTTATACGGAAATCCTTTCGGGCGGCGATCTTCAAGTTGTCAACGTCACCTTCGAGCCGGCGTGCCGAAACAATTGGCACATACACAAGGCGGAAAAAGGCGGAGGACAGCTGCTGCTGTGCGTGAGCGGGCGCGGCTGGTACCGCGAGTGGGGCGGGGAGGCGCGGCCCCTGTCGGCGGGAGACACGGTGGAAATAAGCGCGGGCGTCAAGCATTGGCACGGCGCGGCGAAAGACAGCTGGTTTTCGCATATAGCCGTCGAAAAGCCGGGACAGGGCTGCTCCACCGAATGGCTGGAGCCTGTTTCCGACGAGGAATATTTTAAACTCGGTTGACTCGCGTGACGGCGTTGTTTTGTACGGCGGAAAAATACGGAGTTGACAAACTGTTTTTTTGCGGTTAAAATAATCGAAAAGCCGTTTTTCAACGCGCTCGAAAGGAGGTTATCATGACAAAAAATTTTGACGACGTCAAAAAGCTCGGCTTCGGTCTTATGCGACTGCCGCAAAAAGAGGGCGTCATCGACGTTGAAAGAGTCAAGACTATGGTGGATATGTTTCTCGACGCGGGATTCAATTATTTCGACACCGCCTTCGCTTACGCAGGCAGCGAGGACGCGATAAGGCAGGCTCTGGTCAACCGCGTGCCGAGAGAAAAATTTTTTCTTGCCACCAAAAACGCCGCATGGCTCAACTGCAAGACCAAAGACGACGCGGTGGCTCAGTTTGAAACCTCTTTGAGACAGACGGGTGCGGGCTATTTCGATTTTTATCTTTTGCACAATTTGGGAGAGTCGCGCACGCACTTTTTCGACGATTTCGATATGTGGAGCTGGATTCAGGAGAAAAAGCGCGAGGGGCTTGTCAGACACGCCGGCTTTTCCTTCCATTCCACGCCGCAAGAGCTTGAAGAAATCTTAATCGCGCATCCCGAAGCCGAATTCGTGCAGCTGCAAATCAATTACGCCGATTGGGACAATCCCGCAGTGCGGTCGAGAGAGTGCTACGAGGTTGCAAGAAAACACGGGAAGCCCGTTATCGTTATGGAACCGGTAAAGGGCGGAATGCTGGCAAACCCGCCGAAAACCGTGCTCGACGTGCTCAAAGGCGCGGAGCCGGATTCCTCCGCGGCTTCGTGGGCGCTCAGATTCGCCGCGGGGCTGGACGGAGTGCTGACGGTGCTTTCGGGCATGAGCAGCGAGGAGCAGATGAGGGACAACATATCCTGCATGAAGGGCTTTTCCTCTCTCGACGAAAAAGAACGTCTTGCTTTGAGCCGCGCGCAGGAGGAAATTAAGAAGGTTCCGCTCATTCCGTGCACGACGTGCAACTATTGCGCCAAGGTTTGCCCGCAGAATATCGGCATATCGGGGACGTTTACGGCGGACAATTATTTTACGCTTTACGGAAACAAGGATATGGCGCTCTCGCAGGCGGATTGGCTGGTGGACAGGCACGGCAGACAGCGCGCCGACAAATGCGTCGGCTGCGGAAATTGCGAAAAGGTGTGCCCTCAGCATATAGAAATACGCAAAGAGCTGAAAAAATCGGTGAAGGAGCTTTATTGAAACGTTTTTGTTTTAAAACGGGACTCGGACAGTCCCGTTTTTTGCCGCGTAAAAATTGCGGCTTTGTGTCCGACAAGCGGCGGGGCGGTTTGTTGCGCCCTTTTCGGATTGGAACGACAATTTGACGTTTTTCGCTTGATTTTTGATTCGGGGTGTGTTAAAATATTTTGGCTGCCAAATTGGAGAGATGGTTGAGCGGTTTAAGGCACACGCTTGGAAAGCGTGCGTACGTGAAAGCGTACCGGGGGTTCGAATCCCCCTCTCTCCGCCAAATAACAAAGAAAAGGGCGCAAAGTTGCGCCCTTTTTGCATGTCTCGGAATTCGTCAATTACGTATCCGTAAACTAATTCGTTCTCGCAGGTTAAAGTGCGCAATCTGAGAACCTTGCCTGTTTTGGGAAGTGTTTTATTCGCTAAACAACATTGCACGCGGTGAATTTTTATTTTTTCGTAAATTTTGAAATGCCGATTTATGTTTTTAGATATTATTGGCTTGCAGTTCATTTCGAATTATAGTATCATAAACGATGCTGGTTGTGGAGGATTATCAATGGCAAACATAACCGATTTTCGCAAAGCTCTATATGTAAAGTATTTGGTTTGGAACCGTAAAATATTTTCAAACCCCGTTTTATCTGAAGATAATATTTCATTGCCCTATTATATTTATTTGCCGGACGATTGGGCTGATAGCAAAATGCGTATTCTTATAGTCGGAGAAGAGGGGTACGGGCAAAAAGGCTGTGACAGAGATAAAAGTATTGTTACAGAGAACATAATTGAAACTGTACAGACATTCAACAAGAAATGTATGTTTGAATGGAAAATGAACAATCGACCGTTTTGGAGAAGGTTCAACAAAATACGAGAAAATTTACAAGGTGCTAGTTTTTGCTGGACAGACCTCGACAAAGTTCACCGATTGATTGACCGTTCCCGAAACATAAAAAGCTGTAAACTAACTTCTGTACAACGCAGTGAGTTGCATAAATATCCTATATTGCAAGCTGAAATTAATATTATAAAGCCCACTCATATTATTTTCTTCGGTTGGTACGGAGTTTCTTTGCAACTGGAATTGCCGGAAATATATTTAAAATTATATGAATACGGCGACGAGCAGTGGAAACGGGACGGTTACTGTACAACTCTGACTGACGGCAATGGGATAAAATATCTGTTTACCTATCATCCTAACTGGTGTGTTAGAAACAAACATGAAAATAATGTGCTTAATAAAATATTAGCGGAATTAAATTAAAGTCAGTTCGCCGCAAGCGATAAAACTTTGTTTGTTGCCTGCGAAAAAATTCGGTTTGGCGTCACTTAATTCGTTATTCTTTTATCTCAAAAAAACCGTCCGTTGAAAAGGGCGGTTTTTTATTTGGAGGAAGGGGATACGAGTTTTTCGGTTTTTAAGGTTATGTAACGCGGAAACGCGCTGTCCGTTTTGCTTTCCAGGAACGAGATTTTGTCCGCCGTGAAGGAAACGGATTGAAAGTCCGCTTGGTTTTTCAACTCGGCAAAGGACGGCTTGAAGCCGGGGCGGCGGATAAGCGTCACGTGCGGAGTAAAGCGCTTTTCGACATTGAAGCCCTTTTGCGCGAGCAGCCGCGTCAAGTCCGAATTGATTTTGAAGAGCGCGTCGTCCGCCTTGATTTTGCTGCAAATCAAGTCCGCGCCGCGCAGCCGTGTGGGCGGGCAGGTCGAAAGCGTCGAAGCCGTGTTGTTTGCCGCGACCTCCCGAAGTATTTGGCTCAAAATATCTGTTTTTATTTCATTCACGTTGCCCACAAAAGCCGCCGTTATGTGCAGATTTTCTTTCGGGGTGACCTTTCCTCCCGCAAGCTTTTCCCGCAGGGCGAGCGAAATTTTGTAAAGCCAATCCGCAACTTCTTCCGGCAGCGGAAATGCGTAAAAAATCCTCATATTTCAATCTCCGTTTAAATCATTATAGAGCAAAAGTCCCCGTTTGACAATACAAAAATCATTCATATAAAAATATATCGGGGCATATAGTTAAACAAACGGAGAATCATATTATGCGGAAAAACAAAAAAGCGTTAATTTTCATGGGTTTGATTGTCGCGCTTATGCTATGCGTTTGTCTTGCGGCGTGCGGCGGGGGCGACTACATAGAGAAAAACGCCAAAAAGCTGAGCGCCTACACGATAGAGGCGGGTTTTGACGACAGCTCCAAAATTCTGTCGGCGGTCATGGTTTTCGATTTTTACAACAACACGGACAACAGCTTTACCGAGTTGAAGTTTCATTTGTACCCCAACGCATACAGAAAGGATGCGTCTCTGCCCGTAGTGGACGAGCTGACGCGCTCGAAGGCTTATAAAAACGGATTCAGCTACGGCGATATAAAAATCGACAGCGCCAAAAGCGGCGAAAAGGCGGTCGCTTACGTGGTCGAGGGCACAGATTGCGATATTCTCACGGTGCCGCTTGACGCGGAGGTTTTTCCGCAGCAAAACGCAAGGGTTGAAATTGTTTTCGAGGTCAGCCTTGCAAATATCTGGCATAGGCTGGGATACGGCAACAACACGATAAATATCGGCAACTGGTATCCTCAGCTTTGCGTATTCAAAGACGGCGCGTGGCTGACCGACCCTTATTATTCCAACGGTGACCCGTTTGTGAGCGAAATGGCCAATTACAGCGTGGCGCTGACCGCGCACAAGGATTTCATGATTGCGTCGAGCGGCGTTCCGTCCTCGACCGAGAATAAGGAAAACGACAACGTAAGGACTGTTTACACGGCTCAAAGCGTGCGCGACTTTGCCTTTGTCATGTCGCCCAAATTCAAAAAAGCGAGTGCGACGGTCGGTTCGACTACTGTCAATTACTTTTATTTTTCCGATGCGGAGTATGAGCAAAGCGTCTCGACTGCCGCCAAGGCTTTGGAGTATTTCAACTCGACCTTCGGGAAATATCCCTATTCCAAGCTGGACGTTGCGGAAACGGATTTCTGCTACGGCGGCATGGAGTACCCTTGTCTTGTCATGATAACGTCGGGTATGGAAAAGCGCTCTTACGAGACGGCGATTATACACGAAATCGCCCATCAGTGGTGGTACGGTCTTGTGGGCAACGACCAAGTGCGGGAGGCGTATCTCGACGAAGGGCTTGCGGAGTATTCGACGCTTATGTTTTACCGCGCGCATCCCGACTATCAGGTGGACGCGGCGCAGATGCTTGCCGATACGACCAAGCAGTTCAATACGTTTATCAAAATCGTCGGCAACTACAACAACGACACGGACACGTCGATGAACCGCGCGCTAAACGAGTTTGAAAGTCAACAGCAGTATACTTACATGACGTACTTGAAAGGCATGATTATGTTCGGGCAGGTGAACGAGGTGATGGGAGACAAAAAGTTCGAGGCGGCGCTCAGAAAATATTTCGATACCTGTAAGCTCAAACTTGCGACAAAAGACGATATGCTTGCCTGCTTTGAAAAAAGCTACGGCGCCAATATTTCCAATCTGTTCAATACCTTTATCAACGGAGAGGATAAAACCATAAAATAAGCTTGACTGCCGCCCGCGTTGAAAAACGCGGGCGTTTTTATGTATTGATTTTTTGCCCGAATATTTAAAAATCTTATTATTTTATGTGAAATTATGCTTGATTATCCTTGCAGAATTGTGAAAAACATGCTATTATACAAATATAAGGTCAAAAATTCATGTATTTAGTCGAAGTCGTGCCGAATTTTTCGACGGGCGACCCCGTCAAGGCGAAACTCATTGCCGATTGTTTTAGAAACAGAAAAAATGTGGCATTATTAAACTGCACTGCCGACGCCGACCACAACAGATGCGTCGTTACCGCGGCGGGCGCTCCGCAGGAAATACGCTCGGCTTTAATCGACAGCGCGCGGGTGGCGGCGGAGGAGATAGACCTAAATGCGCACAGAGGAGTTCATCCGAGAATAGGCGCGCTGGACGTGCTGCCCGTCGTGCCGCTTGAAGAAACTCCCGAAAGCGTGGCTGACGAGCTGGTTCGGCAAGTGGGGCAAGACCTGTTCGACAAGCTGGGACTGCCCGTATATTTTTACGAAAAAAGCGCTTCCGCACCTTTTCGCCGCAATCTTGCGGACGTGAGGCGGGGCGGCTTCGAGGGGCTGGCAAAAAAAACGTCCGAGCCTCTTTGGCGGTTTGACATAGGAGAAAAGCCTCATCCCACCGCGGGAGCCGTTGCCGTCGGAGTGAGGAAAATTCTCGTGGCTTTCAATATGTTTCTCAAAGAGGGCACGCCCTTGAACGTCGCCGTGAGAGTTGCCGAGAGAGTGCGCTTTTCGGGCGGAGGGCTTAAATGCGTCAAGGCGCTGGGGCTGTTTCTCGAAAGGGAAAACCGCGCGCAGGTATCGATGAATCTTACGGATTTTACCTGTACGCGCGTTCATACGGTCGCAGAGCTTGTGAAGGCCGAGCTTAAACCCTTCGGCGCGGAGGCGGAACGCGGCGAGCTGATCGGGCTTGCGCCTTACGCCGCGATTTACGACGCGGCGGAATATCTGCTTATGTGTCAAGGAGCGGGCGCGGAGCAATGCCGCACTCTGAGCGTCGAAGACGTGTTGGACGCTGCGGGCAGAGAGCTTTTTCTTGAACTGGAACGCGGGCAAATCCTCGATTTCGCGTTAAGCGACGCCTTCGGTCGTGAAATAAAAATCTGAAATGGACAACGAAAAAAACGAAAAAAAACGGTTTCGCTCGGTTGAGAAGGAAGTCGTAAAAGAGGTTATTCAAAACGACGACGGAACGGAGACTGTTATTTACGGAACGGAAATTGTCGAGGAGGAAGTTCCCGACACCGCCGACCCCGACGCTTTCGGGGCGGACAGAGTGTGGGAGGACGACGGGACGGCTTTTGCCAACATGGATATTACAAGACGCCCCAAGCACCGAAAACGCAGGCATTCCGACGAAATAAAGCTTACAAAAAAGGAAAGGCGCGCGATAATCGGCGCAGCCTATCTCAAATATCTGCCGGCGCTGCTTTTGGTAATCGGCGCTTTCGCACTGGTTTTCTTTCTCGGCTGGCTTTGGCTGACGAGATAAAGAACAGTTCTTTCGGCGCCGGTCGCTTAAACAAATGGAAGTGGAAAACAAACAAGAAAAGACCGACGAGACGACCGCCGCGTGCTCATCGGCGCCTGCGGCGGCAAAAAAGAAAAAATCCGTCAAAGAGGTTCTGCTGTTTTTTCTGGTCAGCGCGGGTACGGGGCTTATCGGCATCGGGACGTTTACGCTGCTGTCAAAGCTAAATCCCTTCGTGCAGGACGCGGGGATTGCTTTCGACCTCTGGCTGTTTTTTTCCGAGATGCTTTCGGTGGTTTTGACCTGTACTTTTAGTTTTTTGCTCAACAAGCGTTATACTTTCAGTTTCAGGAGCGTCAAGGGAGGTCTGCTGCTTTATCTGCTTTATTACGCAGTCACCACTCCGCTAGGGGGAGTCATGATAGTCGCGCTGATAAAGAGAGGATGGCAGCCGATATTGGCAAAGCTGCTGAAAATGGTAATAAATTTTGTGCTTGACTATCTGTACTGCAAGCTGATTATTTTCAAAGGCAAAAAAATAAAAGAGGGTTAATGCGTCAGATACGCCGCAAGGCGGTTTGAAATATATAAAAGGAATAAAATTTTCAAAGGCAGGTGGCAAATGAAGAGAATTTTAATAGTCGATGACGAACAAAACATCAGAGAGGTTCTCAAAGAGTATCTCGAATTCAACGGTTTTGAAGTTATCACGGCGGACGACGGTTACGAAGCCGTCGATATGTGCAAGCGCGAGGACTACGATTTTATCGTCATGGATATCATGATGCCCAAAATGGACGGTCTTTCCGCAGTCAGGGAAATCCGCAAGACCAAGAATATTCCCGTTATGGTGCTTTCGGCGCGCGGAGAAGAGTACGACAAGCTGTTCGGCTTCGAAGCGGGAATAGACGACTACGTGACCAAGCCCTTCTCGCCCAAAGAGGTGGTCGCAAGAATCAAGGCTATACTCGGGAGGACGGCGCCGGAGCATCCGGTCAACAAACGCAACGTAAAAAAGTTCGGAGGCCTTATCGTTGACTTTGACGGCAGAAACGTCATAGTGGACGGTAAAAAGGCCGACCTTACGCCCAAAGAATACGAAGTGCTGTTCTTCCTCGTCAAAAACGAAGGTCTTGCAATCAGCCGCGAAAAGCTGCTGTCCAATGTCTGGGGCTTTGATTTTTACGGCGACGACCGCACGGTGGACACACATATAAAGATGTTGAGAAGCAATCTCGGACCTTACAGAGACTGCATAGTCACCCTGAGAGGGTTGGGCTACAAGTTCGAGTATGACGAGAACATCGAATACTGAGAAAAGACGTAAAAAGTTAGTAGACAGCAACGGTTTAAGGTTCAATATCTGGTTTTACTTCATTTTGTTCTGTGTCTGCATAATCGCAGTCATGTGGTTTTTCGAGTTCGTTTTTCTCAAAGGCTATTACGGAACGATGAAGCGCAACGACGTGCGCAAAATCTGCCGCGAAATCGTTGCGGGTTATCAGAGACTCGGTTCGGCTTACGAGACCGACATAGACGAATATGCAAGGCTCAACGGTATGTACGTAAGCCTATACAACGGAAGCGGTACGTTGCTGTTTACTTATCCCAATTATTCCGGCAGCGGAGTCAAGCAGAATCTGCTTACCGAAAGTCAACGCAAGGAGCTTTTGTCCCGTCTTAAAGGCGACGAGGACAACGAGGTGTGCGAAATCGCCGCGAATGCGGAAAACGAGGAGGACACCTTCGTGACGTACGGCGCGGTTTTCGATTTCGACGGCGCGGAGTATATGCTTTACGCGCAGGCTTCGCTTGGTTCGATAAACGCTACGACGGTCATACTTGCCTCGCAGCTTTTGCTTACCACAATCATTGCGCTGGCTCTGGCGTTTGTGCTGAGCGCGTTTTTGTCGAGGCAGCTCTCAAAGCCGATAGTCCTGATGAGTCAGAGCGCGCAGCATCTAGCCTCCGGCGACTATACCGTGCGTTTCGAGGGAAGCGGATACACCGAGCTTGACGAGCTGAGCGACACGCTCAATTTCGCAACGGAGGAAATGCAGCGCGTGGAAACGCTGCGTCAGGATTTGCTTGCAAACATTTCCCACGACCTGAAAACTCCGCTGACGATAATAAAATCTTATGCCGAGCTGATAAAGGACATAACGGGGGACAACAAAGCCAAGCGCGAGGAGCAGCTTGACGTTATTATCGACGAGGCCAAGCGTCTGACCGAGCTGGTGAACGAAATTCTCGTCGTGTCGCAGCAAAACAGCACCTCCAAGCTCAACAAGACGGACTTCGATTTTTCCGAGCTGGTGGAAAGCGTCGTCAAAAAGTTCGACTTTGACAACAGCGGCTACAATTTCCGCCGCGACGTCAAAAAGGGGCTGTGGGTAAACGCCGACAGACACAAAATAGAGCAGGTGCTTTTCAATTTTATCAGCAACGCCGTCAAATATTGCGGCAAGGATAAGGAGATTATCATTGTCGTCAAGGAGGCGGGCGGCAGCGCGCGCTTCGACGTGTTCGACCACGGCAACGGCATAAGCAAGCAGGAGCAAAAATATATCTGGGACAGATTTTCGAGAGCGTCCCAAAAATACAAGCGCGGCGACAGCACGGGACTCGGACTGTCGATAGTGCGGAGCATTCTCAAAAGCCACGACGCGGTGTTCGGCGTGAACAGCGCCGTCGGCAAGGGCAGCGATTTTTACTTTGAACTGCCGCTTGTCGAGCCGCCCCAAAACTGAATTGATTAATGAAAAAACGGGAGCCGTCGGCTCCCGTTTGATTGTTTCAGGCTTTATGCTTTTTCGGCTTTAAGACTGCCTTCCGCAAGGTTTTCTTTAAGACGCTCGGATAAAGTGACTTTGCCGCCGCGCCGTTTCAGGTCTTCCGTAAAAACAGATGTTATCAGCAGGAATATAATATAAATCAGCGGCATGCCGAGATTGGTCTCCAACAACGAATTGACAAGCAATACCGTCAGCTTGTCTGCCGCAGACTCTATTCCCGCGCTGCGTATGCCGCCGATCAGCAGAGAAAGCTCCCAACCGAATTGGACGAAAACTCCAATCAGAAACAGGCGGAGGAGAGGAAAACGTAGGCTTTTGTCTTTTCGGAAAATATTGAACAGGATTAACGCCGCATAGGACAGGAAAAGTATTGTAGCCATCCACCCGTGATATGCGCCCGTAGTTCTCTGAATTTTTATGACGTCTCCGTTTCCCAAGGCGTCTGTCAACAGCGGGCAGACAAACCACCACAGCAAAATGAACAGCGTCCACTCGCGGGCGTTTTCGTCCTTGGAAATCCATGTCCATATAAGCACGAAATTTGTTACTCCGTAGCTTAAAGACATCCACAGCAGCACCCAAAAAAGACTGCCGCCCTCGATTGAACGCGTCCCGAGCCACAGATGAAAAATTCCGTAATCGACGACGAAGTACAAAATACCGCCGAAAAGTCCGAACAGCAGCGTCAGGTATCTGCGTCTGAAAAAGAGCATCGCGCACAGTGCGACTAGAAATACGGAGTCAAGCAATATGTAGATTGGTTGGAACATCCTTTGCGCGACGATTTCCGGCATGAATTTTCTCCTTTGCGAACAGCCCTGAGCTTTCTGAAATTATTTTGAAACAAATGCGGGAAAAAGTCAATGAAAAACGCGGAGAAACCCTTCTCCGCGCCGAACGTTTTTCCTTTCAGTTGTAGCGGTCGTATTTTTTTGCAGCCACCTCTTTGTCCATGATTGTGAGATTCCCGTCGTAATCCGACGTGGCAAGCAAAATGTCCTTGTGGTTTTTGTTGCGCTTTTTCAGTTCTTCGAGCAGCCACTCCCTGCTTTTTCTCACCGATTTGAGATTGTTTGTCATTATCTTCCCGTCGATAATCACGTCGGATTGGGGCAGAGTGGGCTTGGCGTCCGTTATTTTAAGGTCTTCGCAGGTGGCGGGACGCGCGGAGGGACGGGGGATTATGCTGACGCGACCGTCCGTTTCTTCGAGGGCATACTGCACGTCCTCGATGTTGAAATAGCCCGCGTATCGCAGCTCGGTCAAAAGGTCGTTTACGTCAAAGCCTGCTTTGACAAGATTTTTTTCTATGATTTTTCCGTTTTCGATGAGAGGTACGGGAGTGCCGTTGAAAAATCTCCGCATTGCAATGCTCTTGCGCGCAATATAGGTTATCAGCACGGTAATAATCGTGTAAATCACCATTGCAAGCACGAAAAAGTGATGGGGTTTGTCCGTCGTCGTAGCCATTTCGGCGGCAATGGAGCCGATTGATATTCCTATAATATAATCGAAAAAGTTGAGTTGGCTTATCTGTTTGTTGCCCATGAGCTTGGTCAAGATAAACAGAACGACGATGGACAGAAAGGCTCGGAGGGCAACGTCTCCGAAGTCCGTCCAAAACTCTCCCGCACTCAGCCCGTCAAAATAGTCCCACATAAATATTTTCTCCTTTTTTCATGATTGTTGACTTAATATGCGGGTTTAAACTCAAAAAATTCGGAAAACTTGCAGAAAATCGTTTGACACCTTGTTTGACGTGTGCTAATATAGTAAGGCTCGTACTGTGGATAGTAGGGCAAAGTCTCTTGTTGCGCCCAAAAGCGCGACACACACGGTAGAGTTGTTAATCTAAAAGGAGAAAAGAGAAACAAATGGCAAGTCAGAAAATCAGAATCAAGTTGAAAGCTTACGACCACAACCTTGTTGATTTAGCTGCCGAAAAAATCGTCGAGACGGCCAAGAAAATGGGCTCCAAAGTGAGCGGTCCCATTCCTCTGCCTACCGAAAAGGAAATCGTCACGGTTTTGCGCGCAACTCACAAATACAAGGACGCGAGAGAGCAGTTTGAGTCAAGGACGCACAAGAGGCTCATAGACATTTACAGCCCCAACGCCAAAACGGTGGACAGTCTTACCAAATTGGAGCTGCCCGCAGGCATCGACATCAAAATCAAGCTGTAAACGTAAGAAAATTTTACTATCTATATAATAAGGAGTGAACTTTATCAATGAATAAAGCAATCATAGGAAAGAAATTGGGCATGACCCAAGTGTTTTTGAAAGACGGAACAATGGTTCCCGTTACGGTCGTTAAGGCGGGGCCCTGCACGGTGGTGCAGAAAAAAACGGTTGAAAGAGACGGCTACAACAGCGTTCAGCTCGGTTTTGAAGAAGTCGCCGAGAAAAAGCTCAACAAGCCGGAGCTCGGTCACCTCAAAGCGGCGGGCGTTCAACCTCTGAAAATTCTGAAAGAATTCGATTTGTCAAACGCGGACAGTCTGGAAGTGGGACAAGTCATCGGCTGCGACGTGTTCGCGGCGGACGACTTTGTGGACGTTACGGGCACAACCAAGGGCAGAGGCTTTTCCGGCGTCATCAAGCGTTGGAATTTCCGCCGCTTGAAGGAAACGCACGGCGTGGGTCCCGTGCACAGAGAGGTAGGCTCTCTGGGCGCCAACTCTACTCCCAGCAGAGTTTTCCCCGGCAGAAAGCTGCCCGGTCAGTACGGCGTGGAGCAGGTGACTGTCTTAAATCTCAAAGTGGTAAAAGTCGACAAGGAAAAGGGCGTGCTCCTGATTAAGGGCGCGATACCCGGACCTAAGGGCAGCGTCGTATATGTCCGTGACGCCGTCAAAAAGTCTTAAAGGATTGAATAGGAGTAAAACAAATGCAGGTTAAAGTATTCAACACCGAAGCCAAAGAGGTTGGCGAGATAAACTTAAAGGACGAAGTATTTGCTTGTGACTACAACGAGGCTCTTATTCATCAGGTGGTTGTTGCGCAGATGGCAAACGCTCGTCAGGGAACCAAAAGCACTCTGACAAGAAGCGAGGTCAGAGGCGGCGGCATCAAGCCGTGGAGGCAAAAGGGCACGGGGCGCGCCAGACAGGGCAGTATCCGCGCCGTGCAATGGATAAAGGGCGGCGTGGCTTTCGCGCCCAAGCCCAGAGATTTTTCCAAAAAAATCAACAAAAAGATGAAATCCGCCGCGTTCAGGAGCGCAATCAGCTACAAGGTGCGCAACAACGAGCTTTTGGTGCTTGACAAGGTGGCGCTCGAAGCCGCAAAGACCAAGTACGTCGCAAAAATCCTTTCCAATTTCAACTTCGACAGAAAAACTCTGCTTGTCGTGGGAGAAAAGGACGACGCAGTTCTGCTTGCGGGCAGAAACATAGAAAGGCTGACCATAAGCACCGCCGATCTTGTCAACGTATATGAGCTTGTTGCCAATACCAACGTGCTTGCGACCGAGTCGGCTATGAGAAAAATCGAGGAGGCTTACGCGGAATAATGAACGCCTACGACATTATATTGAAGCCCGTCATGAGCGAAAAGGCTTACGACGGAATCCACAAAAAGATTTACACCTTCAAGGTGGCGAGAAACGCCAACAAAATAGAAATCAAGCAGGCGGTCGAGCAGATTTTCGGCGTCAAGGTCGAAAGCGTCAATACCGTCAACGTCAGAGGCAAGCTCAAAAGACAGGGGAGAAGCGAGGGTTACACCTCCAAATCCAAAAAAGCGGTCGTAAAGCTTACCAGCGACAGCAAGGCAATCGAGTTCTTCGAGAGTCTGGCTTAATCGGGAGGAAAAGGAATTATGGCTATCAGAAGATACAAACCCACGAGTCCGGCGCGTCGTTTCATGTCCGTTTCCATGTTCGAGGAAATCACGACGACCAAACCGGAAAAAAGCCTGCTTGCACCCAAGCAGAAAACGGGCGGAAGAAATTTCAGCGGCAGAATCACCGTCAGACATATCGGCGGCGGAAACCGCAACAAATACAGAATTATCGATTTCAAGCGCAACAAGTACGACATACCCGCAAAAGTGGCTTCAATCGAATATGACCCCAACCGCACCTCCAACATCGCGCTTCTGCACTATGCCGACGGCGAAAAGAGATATATTCTGGCTCCCGTCGGTCTCACCGTCGGCGACACCGTCATCAGCTCGGACAAAGCCGACATCAAGACGGGCAACAGTTTGAGTCTCGAAGCAATCCCCGTGGGTACCGTTATTCACAACATAGAGCAGAATCCCGGCAAGGGCGGTCAGATTGCGAGAGCGGCGGGCATATCCGCACAGCTTATGGCAAAGGAAGGCAAGTACGCCATTATCCGTATGCCGAGCGGCGAAATGAGATATATACTGCTCAAATGCCATGCGACAATCGGACAGGTGGGCAATCTGGACCATGAGATTATCAACATCGGCAAGGCGGGCAAAAAGCGCCACATGGGCATCAAGCCGACAGTGCGCGGCAGCGTCATGAACCCTTGCGACCACCCTCACGGCGGCGGCGAAGGCAAATCGCCTATCGGACGTCCCGGTCCCGTCACTCCTTGGGGCAAGCCCGCTCTGGGTTACAAGACAAGGAAGAAGAAAAACGCGTCGAACAAGCTTATCATCAAGCGCGTGAACTAATCGGAGGATTGAGTTTTAATGAGCAGATCGATTAAAAAGGGGCCTTTCGTAAACGAAAAGCTTTTGAAAAGAATACAGGAAATGAACGACAAGGGCGAAAAGAAAGTTTTGAAAACCTGGTCGAGAGCTTCTACGATATTTCCCGATTTCGTAGGTCACACGATTGCCGTTCATGACGGCAAAAAGCACGTTCCCGTCTATGTGACGGAGGAAATGGTGGGTATGAAGCTGGGCGAATTCGCCCCTACCCGCACGTTCAGAGGGCACGCCGGCGGAAAATCCAGCGGAGCGAAATAGGAGGAAATATGGCAACAAGAAGCAAGGCAAAGGCGGAAAACCGCCGCCAGAACCGCGACGCAAGACCTTTCGCGGTTGCAAAATATATCCGTATCGCCCCTTCCAAGGTTCACGTAGTGCTGGACGTGATTAGAGGCAAAGGTTACAACGAGGCGGTTGCGATACTTATGAACACGCCCAAGGCGGCGAGCGAGCCCGTGCTTAAAGTGCTCAACAGCGCGGCAGCCAACGCCGAGGTCAACAAAGGACTCAACAGAGACAACCTGTTCGTCGCCGAGTGCTACGCCGACCAGGGACCCACGCTCAAGAGAGTTCAGCCCGTTTCCAAGGGCAGGGCTTACCGCATTTTGAAGCGCACAAGCCACATCACCGTCGTGCTCGACGAGAGAGCTTGAAGGAGGACAGCATGGGTCAGAAAGTTAATCCCAACGGATTGAGAATAGGTATCATCAAAGATTGGAATTCCAAGTGGTACGCCGACAAAAAAGACATCGCCAAATTCATCAAAGAGGACGAGGTCGTCAGGACGTTTATCAAAAAGAAATATTACCAATCCGCCATTTCCTCGATTAAAATCGAGAGAAGCGAAGGCAAAATCGTCATCTTTATATATACCGGTCGTCCCGGCACGCTGATTGGCAAGCAGGGCGCGGGCATAGAGCAGATGAAGGCGGAGGTTCAAAAGCTGGTGGGCGACAAATTTGTCGTCATCAACATCATGGAAGTGAAAAATCCCGACATGGACGCGCAGCTGGTTGCCGAAAACATAGCCGCTCAGCTGGAAAAGAGAATCGCGTTCAGGAGAGCCATGCGCTCCGCAATGCAGAGAGCGACGCGAGCGGGCGCCAAAGGTATCAAAACCTGCGTTTCCGGTCGTCTCGACGGAGCGGAAATAGCCAGAAACGAGCACTATCACGAGGGCAGTATACCCCTGCACACTTTGAGAGCCGACATCGACTACGGTTTTGCGGAAGCGCGCACGACCTTCGGGATTATTGGCGTCAAGGTGTGGGTTTACAAGGGAGAAATTCTGGGCAAGCCCGCCAGGAAGGAAGGAGGAAACAGAAATGTTAATGCCTAAAAGAGTCAAGAGACGCCGCCAATTCAGAGGAAGAATGAAGGGCGCAGCGCACAAGGGCACCGAGCTTGCTTACGGACAGTACGGTCTCGTGGCGTTGGAGCCTTGTTGGATAAAGAGCAATCAGATAGAAGCCGCCCGTGTCGCCATGACGAGATTTATCAAGCGCGGCGGCAAGGTCTGGACGGACATATTCCCTCACAAGCCGGTTACCAAAAAGCCTGCGGAAACACGCATGGGCTCCGGTAAGGGCTCTCCCGAATATTGGGTGGCGGTGGTAAAGCCCGGCAGAGTCATGTTTGAGATGTCCGGCATATCGGAGGATTTGGCGAGAGAGGCTTTGAGACTTGCGAGTCACAAGCTGCCCGTCAAGTGCAAGATAGTTGTCAAGGCGGAGGAGCAGACTGATGAAAGCAAATAAAGTACACGATATGTCTAACGAAGAGTTGGTGGCAAAGCTGGAAGAGCTCAAAAAAGAGCTTTTCAACCTCAGGCTCAATCATGCCACCGGTCAGCTCAACAACCCGCTTGCCTTGTCCGTCTGCAAAAAGGACATCGCGAGAGTTAAGACCGTTCTCAGAGAGAGAGAGCTGTCCAAAAAGGCTTAAAGGGGACGCGACAAATGGAAAGAACAAGCAGAAAAACGAGAATAGGGACGGTTGTTTCGGACAAAATGGACAAAACCATCGTGGTTGCCGTCGTAGAAAAGTTCAAACATCCGTTGTATAAGAAAACGGTCAGCAAGACCAAAAAATTCAAGGCTCACGACGAGCAGAACCAATGCGGAATCGGCGACACCGTGCTGATTGCGGAGACGAGAAAGCTGTCCAAGGACAAAAACTGGCGTCTCGTGCAGATCGTCGAGAAGGCAAAATAAGGAGATTGACTCATGATACAACCGTTTACCAGATTAAAAGCTGCCGACAATTCGGGAGCCAAAGAAATTATGTGTATCAAGGTGTTGGGCGGTTCCTTCAGAAAGTTCGGCAACATCGGCGACGTAATCGTTGCCAGCGTCAAGAGCGCCAACCCCGGCGGCGTGGTGAAAAAGGGCGAGGTCGTAAAGGCGGTTATCGTCCGCACATCATCCGGACTCAACAGAAAAGACGGAACGCACATCAGATTCGATGACAACGCCGCAGTGATAATCGACAATCAGAAGCAACCCAGAGGCACTCGTATATTCGGGCCTGTCGCCAGAGAACTCAGAGAAAAGGATTATATGAAAATCGTTTCTTTGGCTCCGGAAGTGCTTTGATGGAGGAAGTTTTATGGCTAGCATGAATATAAGGAAAAACGACACCGTAGAGGTCATCGTCGGTCCTACCGAGGGCGACCGCGCGGTCAAAGGAAAAAGAGGCAAGGTTATACTTGTAGACAGGGAAAACGGCAAGGTGATGGTGCAGGGACTCAACGTGGTCAAGCGTCATACCCGCCCCCGCAGCGCGCAGGAAAAGGGCGGTATCGTCGAAAAACCCCGCATGATAGACGTGTCTAACGTAATGGTGGTGTGCCCTACATGCAACAAGCCTACGCGCATAGGCAAAAAGGCATTGGAAAAGGACGGAAAAATCAAGTATGTCCGCTGCTGCAAGAAAGAGGGCTGCGGAGCCGTTATCGAATTTAAGGCTGAAAAGGCGAAGAAAAAGACAACCGCGAGAAGGTCGAGCAAAAAGACTGCCGACAAAGAAGCGGCTGCCGAATAAAGGAGGACAACTATGGCTGAGAAAAAAGCCGCAAAAGCGGCTGAAAACAAAGAGGTTGGCGTCAAAGAAGTCAACAGACTCAAAAAGCGCTATATAGAAGAAGTTGTTCCCGCGCTTAAAAAGCATTTCGATTACAAAAACGTAAATCGCATACCCAAGCTGGAAAAGATTGTCGTCAACGCCGGTATCGGCGACGCGAAGGACAACAGCAAGAGCTTTCAGATTGCAGTGGAAGAGCTTAAAAGCATCACCGGACAAAAGCCGCTTGTGACTCACGCGAAAAAGTCCGTCGCCAACTTCAAGCTCAGAGAAGGACAGCCGGTAGGCGCGAAAGTGACGTTGAGAAACGACAGAATGTACGAGTTTATGGATAAGCTCATTTCCATAGCGCTTCCCCGAGTCAGAGACTTCCGCGGGATTAACGGCAATTCCTTCGACGGAAGAGGCAACTACACGATGGGCGTCAAGGAACAACTCATTTTCCCCGAAATCGTTTACGACCAGGTGGAAAAGACCAGAGGCTTTGACATAACTTTCGTGACGAGCGCGCACACCGACGAAGAAGCCAAAGAGCTGTTGAAGCTCATGGGAATGCCTTTCAAGGCTTGAGCGAGGTAAAAAAATGGCAAAAAAATCGATGATAAACAAACAGCAGAAACCGGCTAAATATTCTACCCGTGCCTACACCCGCTGCTCCGTCTGCGGCAGACCGCACTCCGTGTTGCGCAAGTACGGCATTTGCAGAATTTGTTTCAGGGAAAAGGCTTACAAGGGAGAAATTCCCGGAGTAAAGAAGTCGAGCTGGTAAGCATCAGGGAGGTAACAAATGGTAGTAACGGATCCTATCGCCGATATGCTGACAAGAATCAGGAACGCGCTTATCGCCAAGCACGACGAGGTTGATATTCCCGCGTCCAAAACCAAAAAGGCGATTGCCGACATCCTTTTGGAGGAAGGCTACATCGCCGGCGTTGAAAATTCGGACGAAGGCACAATAAAGAGCAAAATAAAAATCACTTTGAAGTACAGCAAGCACGGCAAGGTCATTTCCGGTCTGAGAAGAATATCCAAGCCCGGATTGCGCGTGTATGCCAAGAGCGAGGATATGCCCAAGGTTCTCAACGGGTTGGGCATAGCCATCGTATCCACCTCGAAGGGGATTATGACGGACAAGCAGGCGCGCAGAGAAAATCTCGGCGGCGAAGTGCTGGCGTACGTTTGGTAATGGGAGGTATACGGAATTGTCAAGAATAGGAAGAGCGCCCATAACCATACCGTCGGGCGTGGAAGTCAAAATAGACGGCTCCGTCGTGAGCGTCAAAGGTCCCAAAGGTCAGCTTTCGCAGGATATCGGCAAAAGCATCAAATGCGAAATGAACGACGGCAAACTTGTTTTCACGCGTCCCGACGACATGAAGGAAAACAGAGCCAAGCACGGTCTTTACAGAGCTCTCGTAAACAACATGGTAATCGGCGTTACCGCCGGCTTCAAGAGAGAGCTTGTCATCAACGGCGTCGGTTACAAGGCGGCGGTCAACGGCAACAAGCTTGTGCTTAACATAGGATATTCCCATCCGATAGAAATGGAGGCTCCCAAAGGCATCACCTTCGAGTGCCCCTCCATTACGGAAATAGTAGTAAAGGGAATAGACAAAAATCTCGTCGGTCAGACGGCGGCAAACATCAAAGCAAAACGTGAAGTCGAGCCTTATCACGGTTACGGCGTCAGATACAAGGAAGACGTCGTGATACTCAAGGAAGGCAAGAAGGCGGGTAAATAAGGAGTAAATCATGATTTCTAAGAAAGATAAAAACGCGGACAGAAAAGTCCGTCACGCAAGAGTTAGAAAGAATTTGTCCGGAACCAGCCTGAGACCGAGACTCGACGTGTATCGCAGCACCAAATACATTTACGCTCAGATTATCGACGACGTGGCGGGCAGAACTCTCGTCTCCGCGAGCAGTCTCGCGATGAAAGAAGAGCTTGCCGGCAAAAACAAGTGCGAGGAAGCCAAGGCGGTAGGTCTTGCGGTAGGCAAAAAAGCGCTTGAAGCGGGCATAACGGAGGTTGTGTTCGACCGCGGCGGTTACATCTATACGGGCAGAGTCCAAAAGCTGGCCGAGGGCGCGCGCGAAGCGGGCTTGAAGTTTTAAGAGGAGAGAGAATGATGATGAATGACGAAGTTGTAAAAACTCAGGAAACTGCCGCGACCGAGGTCGTGGCGGAGGTCAATCCCGCTCCCGCAGAGAAAAGAGCCGGCGGATTCAACCGCGAGGGAAGAGAGGGCGGCCGCGACGGTCATGACAGACGTCCCGGCGGCAAAAGACCTTTCAACAAAAACAAGAGACACGACGAGGACGACGGTCTCATCAAAAAGACCGTTTCCATAAACCGCGTCACCAAGGTTGTTAAGGGCGGCAGAACCATGCGTTTCTCCGCGCTGGTGGTTGTCGGCGACGGCAAAGGAAAGGTTGGCGTCGGTATGGGCAAGGCAGGCGAGGTTCCTCAGGCAATCGAAAAGGCGACTCAGCAGGCAAAGAGGAGCATGAGCGAAATTTCTTTGCTCGGTTCCACCATTCCCCACGAGATTATCGGCAAATTCGGCAAAGGTCACGTGCTGCTGCTCCCTGCGGAAGCCGGTACCGGAGTTATTGCGGGCGGTCCCGTGAGAAGCGTGCTCGAAGCCTGCGGAGTCAAGGACATCCGCACAAAGAGCTACGGCAGCAACAACCCCATCAACTGTGTCAAGGCTACCTACGAGGGACTCAAAAGCCTGCGCACCGCTCAGCAGATAGCGGCTCTCCGCGGCAAGGCAGTTGACGAGCTATAAGGAGAAAACCAATGGCAAAAGCTAAAAAAACTCAGAAGGCGGCCGAACCGAGAATTATGAACGGTCACCTTGTGAAGGAAGCCAAAGCTCCTCTTTACAAGGTCAAGCACGCCAAAGGCGACAAGCCTTACCAACTCAGCGACAAAAAAATCAAGGTCACGCTTGTAAAAAGCACTATCGGCTGTTTGAAGGTGCAGCAGAGGACGGTTGAAGCGTTGGGACTCAAAAAGATTCGCTCTTTTAAAATTCTCAACGACAACGACGCCGTTCGCGGCATGATTTTCCGCGTGAAGCATCTTGTGACCGTCGAGGAGCTTAAATAGGAGGCAACCGAAATGAGAATTCACACTTTAAGACCCGCCGAAGGCGCGGTCACTCCCGCCAAGAGACTCGGCAGGGGCACCGGCAGCGGACTGGGCAAGACCAGCGGCAAGGGGCACAAGGGACAATGGGCGCGCAGCGGCGGCGGAGTACGTCCCGGTTTCGAGGGCGGCACGATGCCTTTGACAAGACGTCTGCCCAAGCGCGGTTTCTACAACAAATTTCAGAAAACCTACGCGGTGGTCAACCTTTCGGTTTTTGAAAGATTTGAGGACAACGCGGTGGTTACACCCGAGCTTCTGCTGGATATGGGCTTGGTCAACAACAAATCCAACGCCGGACTCAAGGTGTTGGGCGGCGGTCAGTTAAGCAAGCCTTTGACCGTCCATGCGCACAAATTTTCGGTTTCCGCAAAGGAAGCAATCGAAAAAGCGGGCGGTAAAGCAGAGGTAATCGAATAATGATTCAGACTTTAAAGAACGCCTTTAAAATAAAAGAAATCCGCAACAAAATCCTTCTGACGATTTTGCTTGTAATTATTTACAGAATCGGCTGTTATATTCCCGTTCCGGGAATCGAAGCGTCGGTGTTCAGCAACGCCGTCGAAGGCAACAGCTTTATGGGAATAATGAGCGCGATTACCGGCGGCGCTTTAAGTCAGGGTACGTTGTTTGCGATAGGAATATCGCCTTATATCAACGCGTCCATCATTATGCAATTGTTGACAGTGGCTATCCCCGCCCTGGAAAGACTTTCCAAAGAGGGAGAAGAAGGAAAACACAAGATTGCGGTGATTACGAGATATGTTACGCTCGGTCTTGCCGTAGTCAACGCGGTAGGTATTCTGCTTGCTTTCAACAACGAAAGTCTGTTCGACAACGCAATGTTCGGAGCGCAGTTCACCGTTCCCACGTGGGTATTGTTCATCATTGTTACGATAATTTTCGTCGCAGGCAGCATGCTTACCATGTGGATAGGCGAGAGAATTACCGAATACGGCGTTTCAAACGGCATATCCATGTTGATTTTTATCGGAATCATAGCATCGGCGGGACAAGCGATTCTCGAAGTTTTTGTGAACATAGCCGAAACCGGCGATTTTACGAGTGCAGGCGGTTGGGATTTGATAGTCTTTGTCCTGCTTGTCGTGGTTATTTTCGCCTTTATCACGTGGGTTGACGGCGCCGAGAGAAAAATCAAGGTGCAGTACGCCAAGCAAATCAAGGGCAACAAAATGTACGGCGGACAGTCCACCTTTATTCCCATAAAGGTCAACGGAAGCGGCGTTTTGCCTTTGATATTCGCGTTTGCGCTGCTCAGCTTCCCCACCATGATATTGAGCTTTTTCCCCAACTGGTCGTTTACGGCATGGTGGACTAAGTACATGACGGCGGAAGGCGGACATTGGGTAGGCAACGTGGTTTATCTGTTCTTCCTCACTTTGTTCATTTTCCTGTTCGCGTTCTTCTATTCGCAGATTCAGTTCAATCCTGCGGAGGTGAGCAAAAACATACAGCAGAACGGAGGCTTTGTTCCCGGGATTAGACCGGGTAAGGAAACGGCGGACTTTCTTGCGAGAACAGTCAGAAGAATCACCTTCTGGGGAGCCGTGTTCCTTGCCATTATGGCGCTTTTGCCTTCGACGGTGTTTCAGATTATCAATTCGGGCGCGACAGACCTTTTGAACGCGTTTTCCGCGACGGGAATGCTCATCGTAGTGTCGGTTGCATTGGAGTTTAACAAAGCTCTGGAAAATCAGATTATGATGAGACACTACAAGGGCTTTTTGAAGTAAAGGCAGAGAAATGATTGCTGACGGTTTGAGAATAGTTATGCTGGGTGCGCCGGGAGCGGGAAAAGGCACTCAGGCGCAGCGGATGGTCTCCCATTTCGGTATTCCGCAGATTTCCACGGGCGAAATTTTCCGCGAAAATCTCAAACGGAACACGCCGCTCGGAAGAGAAATAAAAGAATTTATGGAGAAGGGAGAGCTTGTCCCCGACGACATTGTTCTTAAAATCGTCGAGGAGCGCCTCAGTCACGGAGACTGTGCCAAGGGGTTTATTCTGGACGGTTTTCCGAGAACTCTCGGTCAGGCAAAGGCCTTTGACGGGGATGTGGACGTCAGTTGCGTTATAAATCTGTCGGTTGACGACAAGGTTCTGCTTGAAAGGCTGGCAGGCAGACGCACGTGCAGAAACTGCTCCGCCGTGCATCACATAAGCGTTCTCAAAGACCGAAAGGTCTGCCCGCTGTGCGGAGGAGAGCTGTTTACAAGACAGGACGACGCCGAAGCGACCATAACCAACCGAATGAAGGTTTACTACAAAAACACCCATCCGCTAATCGAATATTATCGCAAAAAGGGCAAACTGATTGACGTAAATTCGGCGCAGCCGCCGCAAGCGGTGTTTGAGGAAATAAAGGAACGTATAGCGGAATTATGATAAGCGTAAAGACCAACGAACAGCTTGAACTTATGCGTCGCGCGGGCGCAATCACCCGCGACACGCTCAGGCTGCTCGAAGACAAGGCGCGCGCGGGCGTTTCCACAGCCGAGCTTGACAAGGCTGCGTATGAATTTATTTTGAAATGCGGAGCAAAACCGAGCTTTCTCCGTTATCACGGTTATCCCGCTTCCGTGTGCATTTCCATAGACGAGGAAGTGGTGCACGGCATTCCCTCCAAAAAGCGTTTTCTCGAAGAAGGACAGATTGTTTCCTTTGACGTTGGCGCCTTCAAGGACGGCTATCACGGCGACGCGGCTCGCACCGTTGCAATCGGGAAAATTTCTCCGGAAAAACGGAGGCTTGTCGAGGTGACGGAGCAGTGCTTTTTCGAGGCGCTGAAAGTCATAAAAGACGGCGTGCGCTTAGGCGACGTCGGATGGGCGATTTGCAGCTATGCAAGAAGCTTCGGCTACGGCGTCGTGGAAGAGCTGGTGGGACACGGGATAGGTCGCGAGATGCACGAGGAGCCCAACGTACCCAACTTCGGCGTAAAGGGCAGGGGCATAAGGCTTGCAGCCAACATGACCATTGCCGTCGAGCCGATGATAAATATGGGAACGGGCGCGGTCGATTTCTGCGAGGACGGCTGGACGGTCAAGACCGGCGACAGACTGCCCTCGGCGCACTATGAAAATACGGTTGCCGTAACCTATGACGGCGCCGAAATTCTGACGATTTAGGAGAGGCAATGGAAAACGTCATCAGAATCGGAAGCGTTGTGTATTCCAAGAGAGGCAGAGACGCCGGCGGATATTTCATGGTGTCGGAAATAAGGGACGCCGATTTCGTTTTTATCGCGGACGGACATACCCACAAGCTTGCCCGTCCCAAAAAGAAAAATATAAAACATCTGAAAAACAGCGGACACGTTTTGGAAGGCATTGCCGAAAAGCTGATTGCCGGAAAAAAAGTGTTCGACAGCGAGGTAAGGAGCGCATTAAGAAGCTTTAATGAGCCGTCCGCCCCACAAAGTCTAAATAATTAAAAGGAGGAAAGTATGTCGAAAGATGACGTCATAGAGGTAGAAGGCAAGGTAATTGAAGTGCTGCCCAACACGAAATTCATCGTCGAGCTGGCAAACAGCCACAAAATCACCGCCCACATATCCGGAAAGCTTAGAATGAACTATATCAGAATCATGAAAGGCGACAACGTGACAGTCGAAATGAGCCCTTACGACCTTACAAAGGGACGCATTATCTGGCGCTCGAAATAACTTGACAATACTCAATCCGTAAAAAAATTTAAGTAATTCAGGAGGACTTTAAAATGAAAGTCAGACCCTCAGTAAAGCCCATGTGCGACAAATGCAAAATCATCAAAAGAAACGGCAGAGTTATGGTGATATGCTCCAAGTATCCCAATCACAAGCAAAGACAGGGTTAGGCAACAATTTCAGTCAGGAAACGCCGCCAACATTCCGATTTTCTGCGGCAGACCTGCCTGTGTAGAGATATAAAAAAATAATATCTTAATAGGAGTAAAAATTTAATGGCACGTATTTCCGGTGTAGATTTACCAAGAGAAAAACGCATCCAAATCGGCTTGACTTATATATACGGCATCGGTCTGCCCACGGCGGACAAAATTCTTGCCGAAACAGGAGTCAATCCCGACACGCGCGTAAAAGACCTGACAGAAGAGGACGTCTCCAAGCTGCGTGATTATATCGAAAAGAATATCCACGTGGAAGGCGATTTGAGAAGAGAAGTCTCCATGAACATAAAGAGACTTATCGAAATCGGCTGCTATCGCGGCGTAAGACACAGAAAGAATCTTCCTGTGCGCGGACAATCGTCCAAGCAGAATGCCCGCACGAGAAAGGGACCCAAACGCACGGTTTCCAGAAGCAAAAAGGCGGCTAAATAAGGAGGCTTGACATGGCAGTTAAAAAAGTAACGAGAAAAAAGAGAGATATACGCAAGGTTGACAAAGGTCAGGCGCATATTCACGCTTCCTTTAACAACACCATAGTCACGATAACCGACACCAACGGCAACGCTTTGGCGGCTTGCAGCTCCGGCGCGTTGGGATTCAAGGGTTCGAGAAAGAGCACTGCCTATGCGGCGCAGCAGGCGAGCGAAGCGGCGGCGCGCGGCGCGAAGGAATACGGACTTCGTTCCGTAGAGGTTTTCGTCAAGGGACCCGGACAAGGCAGAGAAGCGGCAATCAGAGCGCTTCAGGTAGCGGATTTGGAAGTCACGATGATAAAAGACGTGTCTCCCATACCCCACAACGGCTGTCGCCCTCCCAAGCGCAGAAGAATTTGAATTAAAGGAGTTTTAAGAATATGGCAAGATATACAGAGGCGGATTGCCGTCAGTGCAGAAGAGAAAATCAAAAGCTTTTTCTTAAAGGCGACAGATGCTATTCTCAGAAATGCGCTTTGACCCGCAGAGCCAAAATTCCCGGACAGCAGTGGGCGGGCAGGAAAAAGGTGACCGAATACGGCTCGCAGCTGCGCGAGAAACAGAAAACAAAGAGAGCTTACGGATTGCAGGAAAAGCAGTTCCACAAATATTATCTCAAAGCGGACAGCATGAAGGGAATCACAGGTACCAATATGCTGGTCATGCTCGAGGAAAGACTTGACAACGTCGTTTACCGTATGGGCATCGGCGTGTCCCGCAGTCAGAGCAGACAGCTCGTCAATCACGGACACATCACCGTCAACGGCAAAACGCTCAACATTCCTTCCTATCAGGTGAAGGTGGGCGACGTGATAGGAGTTAAGGAGAACAAGCAGGACAACAAATTTTTCTCCGAGTTAAAGCAGATGAAAAAACCGACAAATCTTCCAAAATGGTTAGACTTCGACACTGCAACCCTTTCGGGCAAAATTATTTCTAAACCTCAACGTGAAGATATCGATATGAATATCCAGGAACACATGATTGTCGAGTTGTATTCCAAATAACACGGCTTTTTGAAGTCGTAAACCCGACAAAAAAATTTAAAGGAGATAATCGATATGATGGAAATAGAAAAACCAAGAATGAATGTCGAAGAAAACTCCGACGGCACTTATATAAAAATTGTCGTTGAGCCGTTGGAAAGAGGTTTCGGCATCACGCTTGGAAACGCTTTGAGAAGAGTTTTGCTTTCTGCCCTTCCCGGAGTTGCCGCCGTAGGCGTAAAAATCGACGGCGTACAGCACGAATTCTCCACAATAAACGGCGTCAAAGAGGACGTTACAGAAATTATTCTCAATCTCAAACAAATAGCGATGAAGTCCGACAATACCGCACGCGATTTCAGAAAAACCCTGACAATCAGCAAGGTCGGTCCCTGCGAGGTGACGGCGGCGGACATTTCCACCGACGCCGAAGTGGAAATTCTTAACCCCTCGCTCCATATCTGCACGATAGACCAGGGCGGTCAGCTGAACTGCGAAATCACGGTCGGGCGGGGCAGAGGATACGTTTCGGCGGAGAAGAATAAGGAAGTCAACAGAGAGCTAAAGCTTGCGTATCCCTTGGGATATATACCAATCGATTCCATTTACGCCCCCGTCAAAAAGGTAAATTACAATGTTGACGCGGCGCGCGTGGGACAGAATATAGGCTTTGACAAGCTTACGCTCGAAGCGGAGACAAACGGCGCTTTTTCGGGGCGCGAAATAGTGGGGCTTGCGGCGAAAATCCTTTGCGAGCACGTTCAGATGTTTGTGGACCTGTCCGAGTCTATGGGCGAATTGGGCATTCTAATCAGCCGCGAGGAAGACAAGCAGCAGAAGATTCTCGACATGAACATAGACGACATGGATTTGTCGGTCAGAAGCTACAACTGCTTGAAGCGCGCCAATATTCAGACGGTAGGCGACCTTACCAGAAAGACGGAAGAGGATATGCTCAAAGTCAGAAATCTTGGCAGGAAATCTCTGGACGAAGTTATTGCACGGCTTGAAAGCTTCGGTCTCGGACTCAAATTGAAAGAAGATTAGGAGGAAAAACCACAAATGCAAAGAAAACTAGGAAAAGCCACGGATCAAAGGCTTGCTTTATTGAAAAATCAGGTTTCCTACCTATTGTGGAACGGCAAAATAGAGACCACTCTGGCAAGAGCCAAAGAGGTGCAGAAGCTGGCTGAGAAAAATCTCACGCTTGCAATAAATACGTATCAGGACGTCGTGAAGGTACAGAAAACCAAAGTAGTCAACGGCAAGGAAACAAAGGTTGACGTCATCAACGACGGTCCCAAAAAGCTTGCGGCAAGAAGAAAGCTCATCTCCAATCTTGTCGACATTCAGGAAACCAAAGGACAAAAGGAGAGCAAGAGCGCTTACAATCTGAGAACAAAGGACATCAAGATGCCTTTGATAGAAAAGATTTTCAACGTTTACGCTCCCAAATTCGCAGAGCGCTCCGAACAAATCGGTCAGAAGGGCGGCTATACCACCATTCACAAGCTGGGTATGCGTCGCGGCGACGCTGCGGAAATGGCAATCATCGAAGTATTGCCCATCTGAATTATTGCATGAAAAAACAGCGCGTTCGCCGCGCTGTTTTTATTTTCAGAGAAACGATGGAAAAATAAGGTCAATCACAAGTCCAAGCGCTGTTGAAAGCAAATAAAGGGAAACGACTATAAGCAAATTTTGTTTAAGGTTTTTGTTTTGCTTGAAAAGTACCGTCAGGGCGATTCCCGCGTTTACCGAAAGTCCCGCAAACGCGCTGCCGAAGGTCAGTCCTTCGGTTATGTACAGCTCGGTCAGCACCACGCTGCTCGCGCAGTTGGGTATGAGCCCCACAAGCCCGGCAATAAAAGGCTGAAAATATCCCGTGCCCGCAAGCACGTTGTGCAGCCATTGCTCTCCCGTATAGAACAGAAGCAGTCCGAAAAGCACGTTGACAATCAAAATAAAAGCAAATATTTTCAGAGAATGCACCATCGGATGAAAGACGTAATTCTGCCAGAAATTGTGCCGTTTTTCTATGTGATGATGACAACAGCCTATGTCGTCGCTTTCTTTTTCCGCTTGTTCGTCGTCGATGTCTTTCTTGTCTAAGGACGCATCGGCAATTGTTGCAGTTTCTTCGAGCGTCTTTTTTCCGCCGCAGACGAGGTAGGCGCCGTAACCGACTGCCACCGCGGCTGCGAATTTCGCCAGCAGAAGCGGCCACAGCTTGCTCCATCCTGCGGGATTTGCCAGCAGAATAGGGATTGCCTCGTCGCTCGTGCTGATGTAAACGGCAAGAAGCGTACCCACGGACAAATATCCTTTGGCAAACAGATTGGTCGCCATTACCGAAAAGCCGCATTGCGGCACGAGCCCTATACCCGCGCCCAACAAAGGAGCAAATCCACCCCGCAAAGCTCTGCCGGATTTCAGTTTTGCCGAAGTTTTCGTTTCCAGAATTTCGATAAGCACGTATACGAGAAACAAAAAAGGCAGTATTTTCAGACTGTCCAGCAGAGCGTCCAACAATACTTCACCCATGCCGCTATTATACATCAAAATTATTTTTCGGGCAATCGAATAGGCGGGCAAAAGGCGCGAACAGTTTGTTGAGATATAAGCGTGTTTGTCGAAAGGCGATTGTGTAAATATTTTTTGTAATTGAATAAATATGCAAACTGTGCATATTGACGCCGACAAAAGTTTTTATATACAATACACAAAATCGATATGTTTTTCGTGAAATTTCCAACATAAATGTACGTTTATATAGACAAAATTGAAACTTTCATAACTATATCACTCAAAAACCATTGGAGACGAGTAGTATATAAGAAATTAATTAAAGCTATAATTAGTGAAAAAAATTCATAAAAATCAATTGAGGCAGGGGCGTCGGGAGGTGAAAATATGAATAAATTTCATATTTTTACCCGTTTTACATCAAGGAAGAAGATATTGACTTAAAAGCGAAAAGGCGGCGGGGGTTTCCATTATTTGGTAGCTTTATGCGGTCGGCAAGGATTGACTTTTTAAGGGCGACGGAGATATAATAGGCTCTAAACTTATCCGATTCGTCCTTTGGGTACAGGATAAATTTTTTCAGGAGGTTCCACAATGAAAAACAAAAAAGTGTTGACTTTGTTGTTGGTCATGCTGATGGTGTGCACCACCGCCGTTGCGGCGTACGTGCCCGCTTTCAACGCAGGATACAACGCATCGAAAAACACAGGGACGACGACTGGCGGCTCCGGTCTCAACGACGGCGTCACCGTAACCGACGTTACGGGCAAATACGACACCGGTGCGCTTGAAGCGGCTCTCAACACGGACGCAATGCTTACCATGTCCGACGTTGCCGAGCTGACGGGAGACCAATCGCCCGTATTTTCGTCTGAGGACGAGGTATGGGTTATTGTGCAGCTTTCGGACGATTCGCTCGTGAGCAGATACAACAACGGAGAAAACGAAAAATATTCTTCCATAGACAAATATCTGGAAAGCTCGTCCGCAAAAGGTCAGGCTGCCGTGCTTGAAGCAAAGCAGACTGCTCTCATGACAAAGCTTTTGAAGGCGGGCATCGCAATCGAGTTCAAATACAATTATACATCGGTTATGAACGCTTTTGCGGCAAACGTCAGATACGGTGATATTGCCAAGATAAAGGCGTATAACGACGTCGAGAACGTTATCGTGTCCGAGCTTTACGCCGAGCCTACGGTAGACGTTACGGAAAACTTTGTCAATGTGTATGAATCTACCGGTATTTTCAACAGCTCCGACTGCGGCTACGCGGGAGAGGGCATGGTTGTTGCCGTGCTGGATACGGGTATTAACAGAATGCACGAGGCCTTCCAGCATCAGCCCGATTCCGACACAATGGCAATGGACAGGTCTTATATTTCCTCTATGCTTGCGTCCGGCAAGCTCAAAGCCAGCTCCATTTACAACGGACTGAGCGTTGACGACGTATATTACAGCGACAAAATCCCTTATGCTTTCGACTATGCCGACGACGACCCCGACGCTTATCCCGGCAGCAACCCTCACGGCGTTCACGTTTCTGGCGTTATCGTGGGAAAATCCGACGTGATTACCGGCGTTGCTCCCGAGGCGCAGCTCGCTACCATGAAGGTTTTCAGCGAGGAGCACTCCGGAGCATATCAGATGGACATTCTCGCCGCCCTCGAGGACAGCGTTGCTTTGGGCGTTGACGCGATTAACATGAGTCTTGGCTCGACTTCCGGCTTTGCTACGGCAGGAGAGTCCGGCATCATCGACGGCGTGTTCAATGCCGTCAGAGAAGCGGGAATTACCCTTTGCGTTGCGGCGGGCAACGAATACAACTCTTATATGAACAGCGCCTACGGCAGCTCCGCTTTGACTAGCAACCCCGACACGGGTACAATCGGCAGCCCCGGCAGCTACTATGCTTCCTTCACGGTTGCTTCTATAAGCGGCGTCAAGACTCCTTACATAGTCGCCAACGGCGAAACTGCGGCTTACTTTGACAATGCGGTCAACCCTCAGAGCGTAGAGTACGATTTCTTCGACATGCTTCTCGGCGAGCAGCAGAGCAGAGTGTTTGAATATGTGACCGTACCCGGCATAGGCTATCCTTCGGACTATGACGCGTTGAGGAGCAGCGGAATAGACATCAGCGGAAAGATTGCTCTTGTCAAGCGCGGCACCTCCAGCTTCGAGGATAAGGCATCTGCGGCTTACGCTGCGGGCGCGGCAGGTATAATTATTTACAACAACACGACGGGTATGATAAGGATGTCCATAGGTAAGAACCTCGACATCGCAGCCTGCTCGATTAACAAGGAAGTGGGCGACATTCTTGCAAGTCGCCAGACGGGAACCATGGAGGTCAACAGAGCCAACCTCGCAGGTCCTTTCATGTCCGATTTCAGCTCCTGGGGACCTTTGCCCAGCCTGACGCTCGAACCGGATATCACCGCACACGGCGGCGACATTCTGTCTGCCGTTACGGGTTACGACCAATACGCCATTCAGAGCGGAACCAGTATGGCTACGCCCAACCTCGCAGGCGTCGTTCTGCTTGTGAGACAGTATTTGCAGGAAAAATATCCCGACATCACGGCTTCGCAGCTGTGGTCCATGACTCAGCAGCTCATCATGAGCACGGCTACAATCGCTTACAACGAAGAGGGCAATCCTTATTCGCCCCGCAAGCAGGGCGCGGGACTTGCCAACCTTGACGGCGCGCTCGCGACGCAGGGATATCTGACGGTGGACGGCAGCGATTACGCCAAGCTGTCTCTTTACGACGACCCCGAGCGCACGGGCAAATACGAGCTTGAATTCAACGTGGTCAATATGGGTACCACTGCTCTTAACTACACGCTCAACACCAAGGTCATGACCGAGCAGTGCACCTACGTCAGGGACTACAAGGTTTGGACGATTCTTGAAAAGGCGTATATGTTCACCGACAGCAAGATAGAGGTCAGTGTGACAAACGGCACGTACACCGATTCCACCAACACGGTTTCGGTTCCCGCAGGTCAGACCGCAAAGCTCAAGGTGACTATCACTCTTGCCGAAAACGAAATAAAATATCTCGAAGACAATTTTGAAAACGGAATGTATGTGGAAGGCTTCGTGGAGCTGCTTGCCGGAGAGGGCGGCGTAGATTTGTCTATACCTTATCTCGCGTTCTACGGAAGCTGGCTTGACCAGAAAATGTTCTGGGAGGACTACTACGAGGTGGAGGAGTCCGCAAACGATGCGTCGGTGCTGGACGAAGACAAAGTGCAGGCCTTGATTTATCCCACCACTCCGCTTGCGGCGCTTGAACCCTTCCTCGACGAAGAAGGCGAGTGGAACGCTTATTTGCTTCCTCTCGGCATGTATCCCTACACGTTGCCCGACACCGAAAAGGCAATCAACCCCGACACCGAAAAGGCGGCTCTCACCTATGACGAGGACGGACTTTTTGCCCTGTATCAGGTTTATATGAACATGGTTCGCGGCGGCAAAAAGGTGGACTTCACCATTACCAACAAGCTGACGGGAGAGGTCATACACGAGGAATCCTTTGAAAACGTGAGAAAAGCGGGTCTCGGAAGTCCCACGTTCCTTTACAACGGAAACAGTCTCGAAGAGGACGTCGATTTCTATGACCAGCTGCTGCTCACGCCCAGCAGACTTTCTCTTGCCAACAACACGCAGTACACGGCTACCATTACGGGATACGTGGACTACAAGGACGGAATAGTGCCCAACAACACCTATTCCTTCGATTTCAGAATAGACAACGAGAATCCCGTTCTTACCAAAGTCGAGTATCGTACCGAGATTGAGAGGGACGACAAAAAGAATCCCATACATACGTACATGGATTTGTACGTCTATGACAATCAGTATGCGGCGGCGGTTCTTCCCTGCTTTATAACCGGAGAAAACCAAAACGCAACTCTTCAGATGCTGAGCAGCCACGCCATTCCCGTAAGAGGAGAGAGAAGAAGCGTAACCAAAGTGTCTTGGGACATAACCGAGTATTTGGATTATGCCGACGAGAATTACGATTTCTTCTTCATACAGCTTACAGACTATGCGCTTAACACCAGTATGTTTGCCGTTACGCTGCCCAGAGACGTGACAGACGTTCAGCTGAAGGAAACCGAGCTGACTCTTAGCGTAGGGGAGCTGTACGAGGTGACTCCCATTGTCACTCCCGACGACCAGTGGACGGACGGCTTTGTTTGGAGCAGCAGCAACGAAGATGTCGTCAAGGTGCAGGACGGTGAAATTTACGCCGTCGGAAAGGGTACCGCTACGGTGACGGTCGTGGACAAAGACACGCTCCTGAGCAACGATCCCCGTTGGGAGGGCGCGGCTACAATCAGGGTAACCGTGCTCGGCGAAGGCGACGACGGCTATGTCGCGCAAAAAGCTCCCGCATTGGAGGATATAGAAACCACTTTCTATGAATATCTCTATGCGCACAACAGAGTAAACGACGACGATTGGAATCCCAATTATCCTCGATTCATAACCGGTACGGTAAAGATTTATCCGGGCGAGAAAATCAAAATAGATTATGTCGTGAAGCCTTGGTACATAGATTTGTCCAACTATGACATAGAATGGAAATCCAGCAACACGCGCTATGTTACTTACAGTCAGGACCAGTACGGAAACGACGAAATAACTGCCGTCAAGGAGGGAAGCGCTACCGTTTCCATAACGCTTCGTCCCAAAGCAGGTTCGGGCATATCCGGCGTGCCTTTCTCCGCATACGTAAACATAGAGGTTCTTGACCCGTACATAATATCCAACTATGTTCTGACACGTTATTACGGAGTGGGCGAGCTTATCGACGGCGTTATGACTGCGGAGCTGCCCGACGACGAAATGTACAACGCAATCGGCGACGACGCATTTGTGGGGAACACTTCAATTGAGAAGGTGATTATTCCTCAAGGCGTGGGCAGTATAGGCAAGCGTGCATTTAAAGATTGCAAAAACCTCAAAGAGGTTGTATTGCCCGAGCACGAGACGGCAGGCAAGACGGAAGCTCTTACTACCATAGGCGAAGATGCATTCAGGGATTGTCTCCTGCTTTCGAAAATCAATATAGGCTCCGGCGAAGGCTGCGCGCCCGTCAACACGATTTTCCACAGAGCGTTCATGAACTGCAAGCACCTGACAGACGTTGATTTCAGCACCATGAGCTGGCTGGGCGACAGTGTGTTTGAGGGCTGTACGGCAATCAAGACTGCCAACATTCCTTATCTTGCGACGGCAGGCTCCAACGTGTTCGGCGGATGCAGCTCTCTGACCTCTGTCGAGATGAGCGTCAACACGGCTATGGGCGAGGGAATGTTCAGGAATACTTCTATAACACGTGTTACCATTCCTCAGAGCAAAGTTGCCGCAATGGCTTTCTACGGCTGTGCGAGACTGTCCGAAGTCAACTTTACGGGCGCGGTTACGGAAATAGGCGACAGCGCGTTCAACGGCTGCTCGGGTCTTTCCAAAGTGTCCTTTACTGCGGACGCGACGCTTGAAAAAATCGGCGTGAGTGTGTTTGCGGGAGCAAGCAAGCTCAAATCTTTCAACGTGGCAAGCGGAAACACCAATTTCGTGCTTTCCGAAGACAAGGCGGTTGTCTACAATGCCGACCAAACGGAAATCGTCATGATAGCGCCCGGATATAACTTCAACAACTATACCTTTGCTTCGACGTTAAAATCGCTCGGACGCGGCATTTTCAGCGGCAGAACCGATATAATCGACCTTGATTTGAGCGATACCGATATTGAAGTTATCGGCGACTACGCTTTCTACGGCAACACCGTGTTGCAGACAATCACTTTCCCCGACAGTTTGAAGAGAATCGGCGAAGGGGCGTTCGGAGTCTGTTATGCTCTGGATGAAATCGTCATTCCCGCAGGCGTTGAGGTCGGCGCGCGCGCTTACTACAACTGTGTGGCGAGCAACAGCCAAAGTCAGATTGTGGACGGTCCTCAGAAGATTACGATAGGCGACGGCGCCGTTATCGGACAGGAAGCGTTTGCTGTTTGCGAGGGAGTTTTCTCGCTCGAACTCGGCAATGACGTTACGCTCGGCGCAGGTGCGTTCTACCTGTGCAGCAATCTGGGCAGGGGAACGGTTGAGCTCGGAAATCTGACGGAAATCCCCGAAGCCTGTTTCGGATTGAACCTGTCGCTTGAAAATATCGACCTGTCCGGCGTCAAGAAAATAGGCGCAAACGCATTTTCCACCAACTACAACGGTCAGGTGGCCGGCGGCTCCCTGACAAGGATTGACCTCTCTTCCGTTGAAGAACTTGGCGATTACGCTTTCTTCGGACAGATGTCTTTGGAAGACGTGACGTTGGGCTCCGGACTCAAGGAAATCAGCAAGTACGCTTTTGCTTATTGCGTTACGTTGAGCGAAATCAATCTCGACAGTGTTGAGATAATCAGAGAGGGCGCATTCTTCTACAATATAGGTTCAACCAATTTGACGGATACCTATCCCGGCGCGGGACTGACGGAGCTTAATATGCCCGAAGTGCGTATTGTGGAAGCCGGTGCATTTGAGTATGCGTTATGGGTTGAAAAGGTCAACATGCCCAAGGTGGAGGAAGTCGGTGAAATGGCATTCTCGGGATTGCTTGCCACCGCAACCGACAGCAGCGGAAATCAGTGGAACGTAATCCTCAGCTCTTTGAAAGAGGTTACGCTGCCTACGGATTCCGAAATAGACGTGGTTCTGAATAACGGCGCGTTCTATTTGTCGGGCAGCCTTGAAACGATTAACTGCGAGAGAGTTGTTTCCATGGGCGACGCTGTGTTTATGTATTGCATGAGCGTCAAGGAAATCAATGCTCCCGAGTGCACGGAAATCGGTCAAATGTGCTTCTATCAAGCGGAGAGCGCTACGAAAATCTATGTTCCTTTGATTGAAGAAGTGCCTGACGGCGCGTTCTTGGGAACGGAAGCTCTCACCTCAGTCGACTTGCCCAATGTTGTTCGTTTCGGCGTCGGAGCGTTCAACGGAACCGGTCTCGAAAGCTTTACTTTCACTCAGAAAGAAATTGAGTCGATAGGCGACGGCGTGTTCGCTCATGCCAAAAACCTGCACGAGTTTACCAGAACCGTCAACGGCAAGACGACCGACAGCTTCAATCTCGGCTCCGGATACTTTGTGGAAGACGGCGTACTTTACGGCACGCTGCCCAACGGAGGATATCAGCTGCTTTCCTATCCCGCCCAGAAGGAGGACAGGGTTTACACCGTTCTCGACAATACTGTGAGAATAGGCACCGGCGCAGGCGCGGGAAGCGATTATCTCGAAGTTCTCGTGCTGCCCAGAACACTCAAAACCATAGGCGACTCTGCCTTCTATGATTGCGAAAAGCTTAAAACCATAGAGTTCAGGTCGTATATCATGCCCGAGCTTGAAGGCATTACAACCAACGACTATAACAAGGTAGCAAACAATGTCGGAGAAATTTTCCAACCCGGAGAAAACATCGTTTACTACAATATGGCGTATGAAGCCGTTTGGTATCTGTACTTCAACCTCGGCGGACAGCTGGGAGTAGCCGAAGACATCGTGGCTATCGTGCCCGAAAACGGAGTTGGCTATGATAATTGGTTGACAAATTTGTATTTTGACTATATTATTAAAGGTGCGAATGCAAAAGCCGACGAAACCGTTGCTGCCGAAGAGCTGATAAATGAACTGCCCGACGTCAGAAGTATTACTCTTAAAGACGAGACCGCAATTGCTGCGGCGAGAGCGGCTTACAACCTGATACCCAACGCGCAGCAGAGGTCGATGATTACTTCGGCATACAACACTCTGGTTGCCGCCGAAGAGAGGATTCAGCAGCTTAAGTCAAGTTCTCCGGATCCAGGCGAGCCTACCGACCCCGAGACTCCCGTCGTAGACGAAAAGGACGAGACAATCAAAAAGCTGAAGACCACGGTTATCGTACTTGCAATCGTTGCCGGCGTGATTGCGCTTGGTTTCGTGGCTTACGTCGTATTCGACATTGTCAGAAAGAACAAAGCCGTATGCGCAGAGGCTGAACAACAGGTCGACGACAAGAAAGAAGAATAAGCTTTCCTTAACTCGACGGTGCTTTGGAATTTCTCCCCCGCAGGACCGAAAAGTCCTGCGGCGGGAAAGAGGAGAAATAGATGAAAAGCAAAAAATTTCTAATTGTTATTCTGATTATAGGCGTCTGTATGCTGCTTACGGGCTGCAAGCTTGTCGACCACAAGCAAAGGGAAGAAATTACCGATGCAGGCTATGTGTACGAAGCGGTGCTGGACTTCAACGGAGGCAGAGCGAGCAATTACGATTATATAAAGTATGCATGCAAGAGCGGCACGAAAATTAAAGAACCGGACACTATGTATCCCACTTTGACCGGCTATGAAATCATAGGCTGGTATGTAAAGCCTTCCGCGGACAGCGACGTTGCGGATATAGACAGCTGGGAAACATGGGATTTCTCTACGGATACGGTGACTGACAACATAACCCTGGTTGCCAGATGGAGAAGATTGCGCAGCTTTTCTTTTGGATATTATGACAATATTGTACCCGAAGGCGGCGGCGACGCTGTAAAAACTTGGGTGGAGCTTAGGAGTGTAAACAAGAGCATAGACGGGACTGAATTTATTTGCGGAAATATAACCGAAAGCAATTATTCCAATATGAATTCCAAGCTCACCGACAAAACGCTTCTTAGCGGATTTAACTCCGAGCAACCTTTTTATGCCGACGAAGCATTGACTCAAGAAATAGCGCTGAGCAGTCTTGTTCATCCCGTTACGTCGGAGGAGGACCTCGACAGCAATCAGGAGAATGCTACTTACAGAATTTACTGCGAATATCTTGAAGGAATCTGGACTATTCTGGATTCGTCCAAACAAGTTACGCTTGGCAACGCCAATTATTATCTTTTAGGCGACATTACACTCCAGACCAGTCAGATGTATGTGGATTCTGATTTTAACAGAGAGGAGTGCACGGTTTCCAATCCTACGCTCAGATTTACGGGTACGATTAAAGGCAACGGTCACAAAATCATATTTGAAAAGCGTTTGCAGCCCATTTATCAGCGTCAGAGCACGTTGTTTATAGGATTTTTCGGAGTTCTGGACGGAGCAACGATTGAAGATGTGACGTTTGAAGGAATCGATTTCAGTTTGGCTTTGCCTTCGGGAACAAACCCGAGTATCAGATTCGGTTTTCTTGCCGGAAACATAATCAACTCCACACTCAAAAATGTTACGGTCAACGGTTCGCTGACTATCGAGAACACGGAAGGCAACAACAACGTGAACCAGCTGATAAGCGACGAACTATGGTTCGGTCAGAAGGACGATGCGACGGTTGTTGACGGATGCAATTTCAACATTGACGTCGACGACAAACGTCCGAGCAATTCTTAAATCTTTAAGCTATGCGCTTTTAGAATAAAATCAAACGGAGGTTTCAAAATGAAAAAACTCAGACTCACAAGACTTCTTGCTGTGATTCTTGCGGTTATTATGGTACTTCCTCTATTTGCGGCTTGCAATAAGAACAGGAAGTACGATAATGAAAAGGACCAGCTGGTTGTCGGACTTGAAGAGCCGGACGGCGTTTTCAACAGTTTCTTCGCAACATCGGGAAACGACACCACGGTTGCAGGTACGGTTGCCGCGAGCTTGATAAGCATGGACAAAAACGCTAAAATCGTCTGCGGTCCCGAGTATCCCAGCGTTGCGTTGGATTTCATGCAGAAGGTTACTTACGACCCCAGCAATCCCAATGCGACGGAGGTAATTGACGGCGTAACCTACACGGATTATTATTTCGTGCTGAAAAACAAGGTTAAATACAGCGACGGAACGCCTTTGACTATCAAGGACGTGCTGTTCACCTATTATGTCTATCTCGACACCTCTTACATAGGTTCCAGCACGATGTATTCGACGGATATTATAGGGCTTCAGGCTTACAGAACGCAGACCGATGACGAAAACGCGCAGGAAAACCTCGATTATCAAATGCTGCAATCTGCTGTTTCAAGACGTAACAGCCTTGTTGAAGCTTACAAGGATATCAAAAAGAACGAATACAATGACAATCTTGTCGCTGCCAATCTCAGGGATGAATTGAGCTATACCGTAGACGATGACGGTGTGAGACACTATACTCTCAAGAGCACCATGCGCGACAAAATCAGAGAAGAGTATCCCGCTACGCAAGGTTCCGAAACCGAAATGGGCGTGGATTTGGCTGCCGACTATGAATATGTTGCCCAGACCTTCTATGAGGAATTGGAGACGGATTACAGCAACAACATGGGCGCCTGGGATACAGACGACCTTCGCGACCTCATACTCAACGACACGCAGATGTTCCTCTATGCCGAGGGCTTCATTGCTGACGAGCTGAACGATCAGGGACAATGGAGACCTCCTGCGAATCATCAGTACAGAGATTGGACGGATGACGACAAGGAAAGAGCAATAAACCTTGTTTTCCAAAACAAGATGCCCAACGAGTTTGAAAGCATCATCACCGCGTGGGGAACTGCCATGACGGTTTTGGACCAGTTCAAGGCGGAAGCATATACGTTCTATCTGGAAGCCAACAAAGGCAATGTGCCCAATATCAGCGGCATAACCTGGAACAAGCAGTGGCTTGCAGATGACCCCGCTTCAGTATATCTCGATGAAAGCATGGTTCCCGGTTCCGAAATATTCAACAAGGAAGCAAAGACCATAACAATCACAAACGACAACGGCGTGACCACCACCTATCCTTTGGCGGAGTACGACGCAAACGGAAATATTGTCAGCGGCTACGAGGTCATAAAAATCCGTATAAACGAGGTTGACCCCAAGGCGGTGTACAACTTCTCCATTTCTCCCATGCCCATGCACATCTATTCGCAGCAGGAGCAAATCGACGCGTGGGACGGCTTGACCAATTTCGGCGTAGCTATGGGAAGCATTGACTTTATGACCGATATGAGAGGGATTACCATACCCGTAGGCGCAGGTCCTTATCAGGCTTCCAATGCTGCCGGTACTGTCACCGGTTCCAGCCTGAAATATAAGGATTTCTTCACCGGTACGTCGGTTTATTTTGTGAGAAACGAGTATTTCTACACTCTGTTCAGCGGATGGGATTCTACAACTCAGACCGAAATATACAAGAAGAGAGATATGTCCAAGCCCGACGAGTTTGCTTATGTAATCTGCTCGGAGGAGGACGCAAAGTCCAACAATGCCAAAATCAAGCGTTATCATTACTATGTAATCAACTCCATGAGGATGTATTCCTCATTGCAGGCGGGAGATATTCATTACGCTACTCCCTCCGCCAAGCAGGATACCGTAAACGACCTTAACGTAAACAAAAAGAGCAGAGAGCAATTCGATTACGTATTGGTGGACAATCTCGGTTACGGTTACATCGGTATCAACGCCGGACAGAAGGGGCTTGAAAATGTCCACGTGAGAAGAGCAATTGCTCACTCTATCGATTTGCAGCTGTTCCTCAATTATTATCCCGGAGGACTTGCGGAAATTATTTATCGCAGCATGTCGTCTGTGAGCTGGGCTTATCCCGAGGGACTGACGGAGGCTTATTATCCTTACGACAATACGGCAAACAGAGATAAAATAAGGGCCGAGCTTGACCTTGCGGTGGCGGACGGCTACCTCACGAGTGTGGGCAATGCATATTATTACAACGGCAAACCGCTCAAACTGACCTTTACTATATCCGGCGACACTCAGGACCACCCGGCTTATCAGGTGCTTTACAACGCTGCCGAGGTTCTCAACAACAACTTCGGTACCGATATCACCGTCAAAACGGATATTTCCGCACTGAAAAAGCTTGCAACGGGCAGTCTGCAAGTGTGGGCGGCGGCGTGGAGCTCCACGGTTGACCCCGATATGTATCAGGTTTACCACGAGGATTCCAAAGCCACCAGCGTGTGGAACTGGGGCTACAGAGAAATTTTGGATGACTCCAATGCAACTCTGTTCTCTTATGAAAGAGGAATAATAGACGTTCTCTCGAGATATATAGAAGAAGCGCGTACAACGCTTGACCAAAACTCCAGAGCCGAGACCTACGAGCTGGCGCTTGAGGAAGTAATGAAGCTTTGCGTTGAAATCCCGACATATCAGAGAAAGAATCTGTTCGTCTTTAATAAGAATGTTATTGACGCAGACAGCCTGCTTACATCCAACGATTCCGAATCCGTAAAACAGGTCACTCCTTATCAGGACCCTATGAGCAGAGTCTGGGAAGTAAGTTTTGTAAATCAAGACTGAACGATGCCTGATTTATAAAATTATTCGGGGGAGGGATACCTTCCCTCCCCCTGTAATATTTTAAGGAGCATATATGTTCAAATACATAGTCAAAAGATTGCTGCTTTCCATATTGATATTGCTGGGTATCTCTATCATACTTTACGTATTGATAAGATTGATGCCTGACGATTTCGTCAGCAAGCAGATACAGAATATTATCGCGGGAGGAAGCGAAGTCACCCAGGATATGATTGACGCCCTTTACGAGGCTTACGGACTTAACGGTACGTGGGCTGAAGGCTATATCAAATGGTTGGGAAACTTTGTTACCGGAAACTGGGGTGATTCCTTTGTTTATGCCCGTCCCGTTGCCGAGGTTATCGGTCAGTATATGTGGATATCCTTCGGTATTTCCGTCGTGTCCCTTATTTTCCAGTTCCTTATTGCAATTCCTTTGGGCGTGACTGCCGCTACGCACCAGTACGGCGTGGTTGACTATACTGTTACCGTACTTGTGATTATAGGCATATCGCTGCCGGCCTTCTTCTTCGGCAAATTTTTGCTGACTATTTTCGGCAAGGGCTACGGCGGTCTGGAAATTTTGCCTTCCAGCGGACTGACAGATCCGAGTCAGACGTTGACGGGCTTTGCCAAATTCGTGGATTTGATTTATCACTTGATACTTCCTATGTTTGTTTTGACCATTCTTTCGGTCGGCGGACTTATGAGACATACGAGAACCAATATGCTCGAGGTTTTAAATTCCGACTACATAAGAACGGCGAGAGCCAAAGGTCTGTCCGAAAAGAAGGTCGTCTACAAGCATGCTTTCAGAAACACCATGATTCCGTTGGTCACAATGCTTGCGGGTACTCTTCCCGGATTGTTCGGCGGCGCCATGATTACGGAGCAGGTGTTCAATATACCCGGTATCGGAAACAAGGCTTACAGAGCCATGATTGACGGCGACATACCTTTCACTATGTCGTACAATATGTTTATTTCCATTATGACAGTTGTGGGCGTTTTGCTTTCCGACTTGGCATACGGCTTGGTTGACCCCCGTGTCAAGATTGGAAAATAGGAGGAATGAAATGGAAGAAAAAGATAAAAATTTAGTTCAGGAAACCTCCGAAAACGCTACTTTGACGGAACAAATGGAGGAGGAAAGGGAGTTTCTTTCCGACAAGGCAAAAATCATGTCGCCGGGCAGACTTGTGGCAAAAAGGTTTTTCCGCTCCAAGCTGTCGGTAATCGGTTTGGTAATACTTATCGCGCTCTACGTATTGAGTTTTGTCGGACCGTGGTTTACGGGATATCATTACAGCGAAATAGACCAGAATCCCGGCAATATAAAATATACGATGGAATATGTTGAGGACGGAGATTACTGGCAGATTCTGGAGGATATTCCGACTCAAAATCTCAACGACCCTCCCAGCTCAAGACATTGGCTGGGCACAGACGGCAAAGGCCGCGACGTGCTGACCAGAACGTTCTGGGGAGGAAGAATTTCCATGACGCTGGGCTTTGTCGTTATTTTGCTAGAAGGCCTTATCGGTATCGTGCTCGGCGGTATTGCCGGCTATTTCGGAAAATGGGTTGACCAGCTCATCATGCGTATAGTGGATATATTCATGTGCGTCCCGACATTCCCGATTATGCTGATTGCCGGTACCTTGCTCGACGCTTATGAAATAAACGGTATGTCGCGTATTTACTGGCTGATGCTTGTTCTGACGATTTTCGGCTGGTCGGGTATTGCCCGTTTGGTGCGCGGTCAGATACTCATGTTGAGAGAGCAGGAGTACATGATTGCGGCGGAGGCGACGGGACTGTCTACGTCAAGAAAGATATTCAAGCACCTGATTCCCAACGTCATGCCGCAGCTTATTGTTTCCATGACGATGGGACTGGGCGGAATTATCATTTCGGAAGCCACGCTCAGTTATCTGGGACTCGGCGTTCAGGAGCCTTACGCTTCCTGGGGAACAATGATAAACGCCATCAAGGATATGGAAAGCGAGGTTTATCAGATTGCATATCAATGGATTCCGCCCGGAATCTGTATCATACTCGCTGTGCTGGGCTTCAACTTTGTAGGCGACGGCTTGCGCGACGCTTTTGACCCGAAAATGAAGAGGTAACGGTTATGGATGAAAAGAACAATAAAAATAATCTGGAAGTAACTGAGACCGCGGAGGAAAAGGTAGACAAGGCGGGCGAACAGACTGAGCAGGATGAAAACTTCTTCAAAAAGACCTGGAACAGGGTACGTAAGCTGTTCAAAAAGGACGAGGAAGTCAGCAAGCATTACATTTCCGCCAAGGAATCCCGCCGCATATCCAAAGAGAACCTCAAAATCACTTTGGAGTTTGAAAAGAAAAAACGCAGAAAAAACGTGCCCGAAAGCGAGTATCTCACAGTAATGAAGGACCCGCAGAATGTCGTTGAGTTTGATGACCTTCACACCTACTTCTTTACGGACGTGGGTGTGGTCAAGGCGGTTGACGGCGTTTCCTTCAATATACCCAAAGGGAAAATCGTCGGCGTTGTCGGCGAATCGGGCTGCGGCAAGAGCGTGACTTCGCTTTCGCTCATGCAGCTTGTTCAGGCGCCGCAGGGACAAATAGTTTCCGGCTCCATTCGTTTTGAAGGAACGGATTATTCTTACGACGAAAAACGCAACAAGATTCCCATTTACAAGCTGGATGAAAACGGAAATCAGGTTTTTGACGAAAAGGGTAAGCCTGTGATTGAAACAAACGAGTTCGGCGTACCGCAGTACAAAACCGAGCGCAAGGTTTTCGACATAGCCAAAATGCCCAAATACGAAATGCACCGTATCAGGGGCAACTTGGTCGCCATGATTTTCCAAGAGCCTATGACAAGCTTAAATCCCGTTTTCACAATCGGAAATCAGCTGGACGAGGTGACTCTGCTGCACGTTGAAGGCGCGACGAAGGAATACGCCAAAAAGCGCAGTATAGAAATGCTTGAGCTTGTCGGCATAGCCATGCCGGAAAACATCTACAAGCGTTATCCGCACGAGCTCAGCGGCGGTATGCGGCAGCGTGTTATGATAGCCATGGCGCTTATCTGCAATCCCGAGCTTATCATTGCGGACGAGCCTACGACGGCTCTGGACGTCACCATTCAGGCTCAGATTCTCGACCTGCTGCGCGAAATCAAGAACAAAATAAACGGCAGCATCATGCTGATAACTCACGACCTGGGCGTTATTGCCGAAATGGCGGATTACGTAGTTGTCATGTATGCGGGCAAGGTGATTGAGCGCGGCACCGCTCTGGAAATTTTCCAAAATCCTTTGCACCCTTACACGATGGGACTGCAAAAGAGCAAGCCTGCCGTAAACAAAAAAGTGGAAAGGCTTTACAATATTCCCGGACAGGTGCCTAACCCTGTCAATATGCCGTCCTATTGTTATTTCAAAGACAGGTGCGACAAGTGCATAGGCAAGTGCAACGGCGAATATCCTCCCATGATACAGGTTACGCCTACGCACAGCGTTTCGTGCTATCTCTACAACGAGAACAAAAAGGAGGGTGAATAAGATTATGGAAGAAAAGAAAAATCAAGCCCTCAACGACGCTGTTGAGAATGAAGATAATGTGGCGGTCGCCGCCCAAAGCGCCCCTGCCTCCGACGACCTATGTCTGACAGAAGAGGAAAAGGGAAAGCTGCTCGTTGTACGACATCTCAAAAAATATTTTCCGCTTAAAACGGACTTTTTCGGCAGACCTCTGACTTACGTGCGCGCTGTGGACGACGTTTCGTTCACCGTTGATGCCGGCAAAACTATAGGTATAGTCGGCGAATCCGGCTGCGGCAAGACGACTATGGGACGCACGATTCTGCGCCTGCACAGCGTCACCGACGGTCAGGTTATTTTTGACGGAAAAGACATAAGCAAGCTAAAACCCAAAGAACTGCGTGCGATGCGTCCTCAGATTCAGATGATTTTTCAGGATCCGTATTCCAGTCTTTCGCCCCGTATGCCGGTCGGCGAAATCATAGGAGAAGCGGTGAGGCAGCACAACATCGTGCCAAGAGAGCAGTACAGGCAGCACATTCTCGACACGATGAAGAAGTGCGGCTTGCAGACTCACTACTTTGAAAGATATCCGCACGAGTTCAGCGGCGGTCAGCGTCAGCGTATCTGCATTGCGCGCGCGCTTGCCTTGAAGCCCCGTCTTGTCATCTGTGACGAGCCTGTTTCGGCGCTTGACGTGTCCATTCAGGCGCAGATAATAAATCTGCTTGAAGATTTGCAGCGCGACATGAATCTCACTTATATATTCATTTCGCACGACTTGTCCGTCGTGGAGCATATAAGCGATTTTGTCGGTGTCATGTATCTGGGCAGCATGGTGGAGTACGGACCGAAGGAAAAGATTTTTTCAAATCCCATGCATCCTTACACAAAGGCTCTGTTCTCGGCTGTGCCCGTGCCCGACCCGACTGTCAAAATGAACCGTATCATACTCAAAGGCGACATTCCGTCACCCGCGAATCCGCCTTCGGGCTGCAAGTTCCATACCCGTTGTTCGGAATGTATGGATATCTGTTCCAAGGTTGCGCCCAATTACATCGAGTACGAAAACGGTCACAAGGTTGCCTGCCATCTGTATTCACAGAATATCGGCGGCGTTGAGTCGGACCAAACGACCGCTGCCGAAACGAGCGAAAACGCTTAATAAAACTTACTTTAAAGCCCCGTGTTCAGCGGGGTTTTTTTTATTGCTTTAAAATAAGAGAAATTAAACAATGTAATGGCTGTAAATTGGTTGATATGAAATTGAAAAATATTAAATAAAACACTTGACAATAGCTTTAATATGAGTATAATATAAAAATATACTTAAATTCAGTCTGCATGAAAGAGCAAGCGGAGCGTATTTCACAGACAAATACAAAAAGGAGAAGAGAGAAAATGAACAAGACGAAAAAGGCATTGCAACTGCTGCTTGTATTGGCTTTGACGGTACTGTGCTTTGCGGCTTGCGGAACAAGGACTCATACGGTGACGTTTCACACCGGCGGCGACGCAAGCATAACGCAGCTTGTGGCGGACGGAAAGAGCGTGTCCGAGCCAAAGGTTGTTTTAGGAGAAAACGAAGAAGTCGTCGGATGGTACACGCAGGAAAACGGTGGAGAGCGGTTTGATTTTTCTATGCCCGTGACAGAGGATACGGAGCTGTGGGCAAGATATGGAAAAACGCATTACACGGTGACGTATGCGGTGTCCGCAGACGAAAAGCTTACGGAAACGGTCAGGGCCGACGGTACGGCGACGGAGCCAAAGGTTAAGTGCGCGGACGGAGTATACATAGAAGGCTGGTACAATTCCAACACCTTTGCGCCCGCGACAAGGCATGACTTTGCAGCTGCGATAAACGCGGATACAACGCTGTATCCCAACTACGTAAACGAGAGCTACACGGTCACTTTTACGTATGCGGCGGAGGGGATGACGCCGCCTGCGGGAGGCAGCTTTGACAGGGACGGCGGAATAACCTTTCCTCAAGCGGAGACGAGAGTGGGGTACGAATTCAAGGGATGGAGCGACGGAAAAGGCTTGTATTTTTACGGAGATACCTATCCCGTGTCGGAAAATCTTCACGACCTGTCTTTCACTGCCGTTTGGGAGTACAAAACGGTAAAGGTGCGCTTTTTCGGCGACAACGGTATTCAGATAGGCGAGGATTTGACGCTGCCTTTCGGCAGTCAGATTGTCGCGCCCGACGAAGACGCCGCGGCGCACAGACTTTATCCGCTTTACCGACTTTCGGGCTGGGACAAGGATTTGACGAGCGCAACCGAGGACATGGACGTGACGGCGATTTACTCTTATCAGGCGAGCGCTCTCGAGCTGTTTGACTTTGAACTCAATGATGAAGGAAACGGTTGGATAGTTTCAAAGTCTGAGGGCGTTCAAATGCCCAACGCCATAGCAATCCCCGACTCTTATGAAAATTTGCCCGTTGTGGGTATTGCCGACTTCGGCTTTGAAGCCATTTCCTATGCGTCGGGCACTTCCAATACAAAGTACGAGATTGTCGGCACGACGGCGGTCATACTGCCCGACTCGATAAAAACAATAGGAGTCAACGCATTCGGTCGCAATATCGGACTCGAAACCATAACGGTTTTCGATACCAACGAGCATTTTCTTTCATTGTCCGACGGCTCCATGCTGGCGGATAAGGATGGTGCGCTGATTTGGGCGAGCCTTACTTTGACGGACGTCGTCATACCCCGAGAGGTTACCACAATACGCGACGCGGCGTTGTTTTTCGGAGGCGTTAGGATTCATCCTACTACCGGTATTTCTTACAGTTTGGACAATTCGACGCTTTTGAGCGTAACAATAAAAGCGGATTTGGAAAGGCTGCCCTCCGCAACTTTCGGCGGCTGCAAAAATCTGGCGGAGGTTGTGTTTGACGGCGGAACGGTAAAATACGTCGAGGGGTACAAAGAAAGCGGAGATTATCCCGTTTCCGATAAAAGAAACGACGGAGCGTTTGCGGCTTCTAACGGCAAGCTCAAAAGCATAGCTTTCCCCGAAGGCTTGATTTACATAGGGAGCGGCGCCTTTGTCGGACAGCGGCTGACAAGCGTCTCGCTGCCTGCGTCGCTGGAAACGCTGCAAGACAACGCTCTGTCGTACAACTCGTCATCGAACACAAACAGCTTGCAATCACTGACGCTTGCCGACGGCAACAAAAACTATGCGTTGGACGCAGGCTTCGCGTTTATCGAAAAAGGAGACTCGGGTGACAGGCTGATGTTCTGTGCGGCAGGAAAGGAAAACGTAGGCGCTTATGTAATTCCGTCTACGGTCGCTTCCCTCGCGGAAAACGCTTTCAACGGAGCTTCGACCATGACTTCCGTCACCGTTCCCGAAAGCGTGAGCCGACTTGAAAAAGGAGTATTCGACAATTGTTCTGCGCTTACGTCGGCAGCTTTGCCCGCAACCCTAACGTCGATAGGCGAAGGCGCGTTTGGCGGATGCTGGATGCTGGAAGAAATAAACCTTTCCGAAACGGCAGTCCGAACAATAGAAAGCAATGCGTTCTCTATGTGTTCTTCGCTTGTCAGCGTAAATTTGCCTGTCACGGCTGTGCAAATCGCCTTGGATGCTTTTTCTTACTGCGATATGCTGACCGAAATCAACGCTGCCCCTCAATCCGAATATTTTTCTACGAAGGACGGCTCGCTTTGTTCCGCAGACGGCAAGACGCTGTTGATTTATCCGGTGGGACTGCTTGCGGTAAACAACGGTGCGTTTGTCTCTCCCGAGGGTATTGAAGTGATTGTCGGCGGTTTGCTTAATCGCGTCTTTGGCGTACAGACCATTGAGTTCAAGGAAGGTGTAAAAACTGTCGAGGGGTATTTTGCTCCTTACACCACGGCGAGGACTGTTACTTTTCCCTCTACGATAGAGGAAATCGGTTACGGCGCTTTCAGCGGCAACAGAAGCGCGACTGTCTATATTTTCAACGGCGTTTCCGTACCCGCGATTGATTGTCCTTTGCCCACTTTCGGCAACGGAAGCGACCCCGGCAGAACACAGGTCAGGTTTTCCGTACCCGTGGACGCTTACGCCGACTGGTATCGGGAGCTGTTTATTCACGGATTGTCAGGTAGACTTACCACTCTCGACAATACTCTGCCTGTATCCAATTTCCGTTTTGTCAACACGGACGGGGACAATCTGTCCAACATTCAGGGCGCGGCAGTGGATACAGAGCCTGTTCCCGTGTGCGCGACGGCAAACAAATATTTCGCCGGTTGGTGGAGCAAGGACGGTTCGGCAGACGGCGATTGGGGAGAGCGGGCAATTTTCCCGATTACGGGCGTGGACGGAGAGTCCATTACGGTTTACGCACGTTGGGCGGACGCCGAGACAAAGGACGGCAGGAGCTTGCACACTGCTTACGAGGTGGATTTCAATGATTGGAGCAAGCTCTCCTTGTCGGACGGACGCTGGTATGTAAGGGTTCGCAATATTCAGACTACCGCCAACAACAGAGGAAACGTGTATATATATTTTGACGTAAACCGTTTCGGCAATGTGGTATGGTTCGATTATTATGAATTTGAAAACGAAGGCGTGACAAATTTGAACTACACCGTTGCCGCAAGAATTGCCACGGAATCGGGGTTTTCATCCTATCCTTTTGAAGCTTACGAAGCGGGACAGAAATACGAAGCGGTGTTTGTGTTTGAAATCAAGGGGATGACGGAACCCTGCGACGTATGGTTTTCCGCACAGTTTGCAAGAAATATAAACAGTGAAAACTATATTTCTCAGCCGTCTTGAAAAATCGGTATTTTTAAGGGGCGCTCCCGATAGGGGAGCGCCCCTTTCAGCCTGCCCTGAAAAAAATCCGCATGAGAAAAAACAAAATCGGATTAAACCTGAAAAAATTTTGCTGCAAGGATTGTTTTAGGGAAAATATGTAACGGTTTGATGTTTAAGCTAATCGAGCAGGCCAATGAAATTATTTTACAATTATTATTGGACAATTGTACAAATACATTTGAGTATGTTTGAAAAAATTTTGGTGTAGAATATGCACGGACTATAACTTGATTTTTGGCGATTATTATAATTGTTTATTTTTTAACAAAATTTTTATATCCGAATTTATCTTGATTTTTTCATAGACTGAGAATAATCGACAAAATTATGAATAATACCCGAATAAATGATTAAGTCATTTATTGTATGCAAGTCATAATATATTTAAACAGCATATTTTTTCTTATGGATATGTCGCAGATTGGCGCAATGTGAAATCCTGACGAAAGCGACTCCGATTGATGTAATTCAAACGCCGAAGGCGTTTAAATATCGAGGAGGTAATCCTATGGCTAAAAAGAAACGGTTTTTGTTGCTGCTACTCGTTTGCGTGGCGGCGGCTGCGCTGCTCGTGCTTGGCGGCTGCAAGCCGAAACCTATCGAGGAAGGTCCGGAAACGGGCGTTTACTATTGCGACGCCGACGGAGAGGAGTATCAAATTGTCTTAAACAGCGGCAGCAGATTTTCCTTTGTTGTTTTGGGCGACAACAAGTCGGGTACTTACGTTCTTGAAAACGGAGTTCTCACCCTGACTTTTCTCAAAGAGGAGGACGGGCAGCTCACCGCGTCATATTCCGACGGCGGGATTGAGCTGACGTACAAGGGGGAGCGGCTTGTATTTCTGCCCAAAATTACCTATACGGTGACCTTCGATACCGACGGAGGAAGCGCGGTGCAATCGGTCTCCGTGGTAAACGGAAGGACTGTTGACAGACCTGTCGCGGAGCCGCAAAAGACGGATTGTGTTTTTGTCGGTTGGTATAGCGACAAAAACTTTACCCGACCTTACGATTTCGGTTCCGCAATCGTCTCCGACACAACCGTTTACGCAAGATTTGCCGCGGTAGTTCACGGACAGTCGGAGTACGCCGTGACTTTTGACTTGAATTACGACGGCGGCAAAACGAGCGAAGCGGAGACTGTCGGCGGCAAGCTGCTTGAAGTTCCGTCGCCCGAGCGCGAGGGATATATATTCAAGGGCTGGTGGATAAGTATGTACGAGGACAGGGACAGACTGTCCTATATGTACGCGGACGGAATGGTTTTTTGCGAGGACACCACGCTTTTCGCCCTCTGGCAGGAAAAGGGAAGCGCGGCTTTGCCTTTGGTTTACGTCGGCGCGGAGGGTGTTTCCTGGGACGGCGTCGGCACGGCGGTCAGGCTTAAAGTAGTCAACCCGCTGGGCGCAGTCATTGTCGACGAAACTATCGGCGCGACGGCGGGCAGCTCCAAAAAGCTGGATTTTGCCAACGGCATTGCAGGCGACTATGAAATCACGCTCACCGCGGGCGATGTCACGGTTTCAAGATACTACAAAAACAAGGCGCTCAACAGAGTGTCCGATTTTTCCGTTGCGGACAACGGATTGCTTATTTGGAAACCCGTGCCCAATGCTGCGAGATATTACGTCGATGTCGTGTGCGGCGACGAAAATCACGTTCACACTCATTTTGATAACGGCGCTTCGGTGTATTTCGATTTTTCAAACTGCAAAATGCGTTCTGAAGGCATTGAGTTTGTTGTTACCGCTACTGCGGAGGGCTATGCTTCGTCCGTTTCGAGAGCGTTTGTCTATCTGCGCAAGCTGCCCGTCGTAAGCGGACTGCATCTCGACACGGAGAGCGACCTCTTGGTGTGGGACGCGCTTGACGACGCTTCGGATTATACCGTGTCGGTAAACGGAGGCGCGCCCGTGTCCACGGGAGGCAGAAACAGTTTCAGCCTCAAAGAGTATTCCGGCGAAATTTCCGTCGCCGTGCGCGCGTATACGCCCGGTTTCGTTCCTTCGGACGAGGCGACGTTTGTCTTTGAAAAAAATCAGCTTGCCACTCCGTCGGGTATTGTCGTATCCGCCGACAGGATAAGCTGGAACGTCGTTGCCGACGCTACGTCGTACATAGTCAAGATTGACGGCAAAAACTTCGAGACTGACGAGAACTGCCTGCCGTTTTCGGACACCGACATTGCATGGTCGAAGGGCGGATATTATTCCCTCAAAATCAAGGCTGCGGGAGAATCCGAATCCAAGTGGAGCGACGAAACGGTTTTCGGCTGGCAGACGCAGGCGACAAACCTGCGCTATTTCAGAAACGTAATTTCCTGGGACTATGTCGCGGGCGTTTCCTCCTATGAGGTGAGGATAAACGGCGGTTCCGCATTCGGAGTTGCGGGCGGAGTCAACTTCGCCGAGATAAAACTGACAAAAGCGGGCGAAAACCTGATAGAGGTCAGATGCGCGGACGAAAACACCGAGGACGAAAGCGAGCCGGTTTGGACTTCTCTCAAGGTGTGGGCGCATACGTTGAGCTTGGACGCTATGGGAGGCGAAGCGGTCGCCCCGCTTTATCTGGCGGTGGGCGACAAGGCGGAGCTTGCCGAAACAAGCAAAACGGGCTACGACTTCGGCGGCTGGTACAACAAAGAGGGCGGAGCGGCGGCAAACGGCGCGGAGTTTTCCGAAGAATATTTCCCGTTCAACGCCGACGTTATTCTCTATGCAAACTGGGTTGCCCACGTTTATACGATAACTCTCGACTGCGGCGAGTTCGGCACTCTCGACGGACAGCGCACGCTTACCGCAGAGGTGGCTTACGGCAGTGATTTCGTTCTGCCTGTGCCCGACGTAAATTACGAAATAAAGGTGTTTACGTATTGGTGCGCGAGCGCCGACGGTTACGGCGTCGCGTACACGGACTCCGAAGGCCGCAGCAGAATAAAATGGCCGCACACCTCGGAAGACATCGTTCTTTACGCTTATTACGTCGACGCAATCGATTACGTCAGGGACGGCGACGGTTACGCCGTCAAAGCGGGACCGAAAATATCTCAGGTGACCCACCTGATAATACCCGCGACGTACACTCCCGCGCCGACGGACGAAAATCCCAATCCCGAAACGCTAAAAGTGGTTTCCATTCAGGACTATGCGTTTCTCAACTGCACCAAGCTTGTGAGCGTAAGCATTCCCAACACGGTAAGGACAATTTCTTTGACAGCGTTTGACGGATGCAGATATATTGAGCGTTATGAAGTGCGTGAAATCGAGGGGGAAACAGACCCCGTTTACTTTGCGCAGGAGGGCACGCTTCTTTACAAAAACATCGTCATGCAGGGAGAGGTGGAAATAGCTCTCGTGCCCGCGACGTTTACCGGAAGCTACCGCATACCCGACGCGGTGACAAAAATAACGCAGAACGCTTTTGCCAAAACCAAGCTGGAAGAAATCATCGTTCCCGCTTCCGTCAAGACGGTTGCCCGCGCATCGTTTTCAAACAGCACGACGCTTAAATCCATTGTTTTCGAGCAGTCGATAACGGAGGAAATTCCGCTTACCATGAGCGACGGAGCAATCGTTTCCTGCACCGCGCTTGTAAATCTCACGCTGCCCGCAAGACTTAAAAAGTTTGAAAAGGCAGAGCACGAGATTTTTTCGCTGTTCGGAAAACTTGAAAATATAAACATCGTCGGCTCCTTCGACAACGCAGCCTATTCGTCAATCGACGGAGTGCTGTTCAACGCGGCAAAGGACACCCTGCTTTATTATCCCGCCGCGCACAACAAGGACAGCGGCGTTTACACGCTGCCGACGGCGGCGCTCAACATTGCCGAAAGGGCGTTTTATACCAACCCGTCTTCAACCAAAATCAAGAGTACGGTCAAAGAGGTGTATTTACACGCCAACGTCCGCACGATAGGGGCGGAAGCGTTTGCGGAGTGCGACAGTCTGACAAAGGTTGTTTTTGTCGCGAGCGAGCGCCCCGCAGGCACAATGGTTATCGGCAGAAGGGCTTTCGCCGATTGTTCCAAGCTTGCCGAGCTGGTTTTTGAAGAAAGCGGGACAATGACAAGAGTTACGGAAACGACGGAACAAGGAGAAAAGGTCAGCTTTAAATTCGAATATACCAAAAGCTGCGGCGTTGCCCAAATCGGCGAGGAGGCGTTTGAGGGTTGCTCTTTGCAATCTCTGCTGCTGCCGTCCACGCTCACGGCGATAGGCAAAAACGCCTTTGCCGACAACTCGAAACTTAACGACATAGATTTAAGCCACGTGCGTTCAGACCTGCAATTCGGCGAATACGTGTTCAGAAACTGCCGTATGCTGGAAAGCGTGGAAATCCCCGACAATGTGGGGTATATACCCTTCAATTCGGTGTTTTACAACTGCACCAAGCTTAAAAGCTTTGTTGTAAGCCCCGACAATCCAAACTATTACGCGGACGAACAGGGGGTGCTTTACAACGCCGACGTGACCGAAATCGCTTATTATCCCGAAGGACTGACGGGCGACTACGTTATACCTGATACTATCAAGGTTATCGGCGGCGGCGTGTTTATCGGCAAAGCCAATATGGTTAAAATTACCATACCCGCAAGCGTTGTCAACATAGGCAACGGCGCGTTTGAAAGCTGCGTCAATCTTTCGGAGGTGTTGTTCGTTGAGGGAGAGGAGCTTCTCACCATAGGCGACAAGGCGTTTTACCGCTGTACGGCGTTAAAGAGCATCAAATTGCCCGAGCGTACGCTGTCATTGGGCGAAAACTGCTTCGACGGAAGCGGCCTGTCCGATATAGATTTCGGCGGAGTCCGCACAATAGCGGCAAACGCTTTCGGCAACACCAAGAGCTTGTCCGTCCTCACAATACCCGCGTCGGTGACGGAAATAGGCAAATACGCCTTCAGCAGCTCTGCAATTTCCGAAATCAAATTCGCTCCGAGGGCGACGGGGAAGGAAGAAACGCCTTTTGAACCTCTCAAATTGGGCGAAAGCGTGTTCACATACTGCGCGTCGCTCAAAAAGGCGACTTTCCCCGACGGACTGACGAGCATACCAGACTCCACGTTCTACAACTGCGCCGCGCTCACTTATGTTTACGTACCCAAAACCGTTGCCAACGGCGACGACGTGGTTGCGGGGGTAAGCGGCTTTGCGCGCGCAATCGGTCCGCGCGCCTTCTACCACTGCGAAAGCCTTGCCGAAATCGAGTTCGGGCTTGGCGGCACGGGCGACCTTTCCTTTGCGGAAAGAGCTTTTTGGGGCTGCACGTCGCTTAAAACTCTCAATCTGCCCAACAGACTGCGCGGAGTGGAAAACGACTACGATGCTTTTCAGTTCGGGCTTAAACTCGCGGGAGGTTTAAGCAATCCCAACGCCGTCATGTGTTTCAGCGAATACGACGGACGCGACTGCGCCGCAGTCGAAAGCATAAACGTGGAGGAGGGAGGTCTTTACTTCTCCTCTTACGACGGAGCGCTGTATACGGCAGGCAGAAAGATGCTTGTGTTCTGCCCGCAGCAAAAGTCCGGCACGTTAACAATCGCCAAAGAAGCAGAGACTTTCAGAGTCGGCTGCTTCTGGAACTGTCAGATTCTCTCCGCAATAGAGTTCGAGGAGGGTGGAACGGCGGATTTCGAGTTGCCGTCGGTAAGCGGCAGCTTCACCTATACGACGGATGCGCTGTTCTACAATTGCTACAAGCTTTCCTCCATAGCTTTCCCTGCGCGTCTCGTTAAAATAGGCGACAACGCGCTTTATTGGGGCGAGGCGATTGCGGGACGCTCGAATCACAACATTTCCGTCGTGACGTTTGCACCGGACTGCCGACTGAACGAAATAGGAAAAAGCGCGTTCAAAAATTGCAAAATTAAGGAAATAGAGCTGCCTGCAAGCGTGACGACATTGGGGCAAAAGCCCTTTGAGGGATGCAGCATAGCGCGGCTTGTGGTGCCCGACAGCCTTGCGTCGGACGGTTTTACCGACCTTGTGGCGGGCATATCGGGACTCAAAAACATCGAGTGCCGTTCTACCTGCAAAAACTTCACGACGGTTGACGGAGTGCTTTTCTCGAAAGACGGAACGGAGCTGGTTTTCTGCCCCGCCGACAAGGTCGCGGAGGTTTACACCGTGCCTGCCGACGTGCGGAAGATAAGCGATTACAGCTTCAAGGACAACGTCGGCGTCAAAGCCGTGGAATTTGAAAGCGCGGAAAGCAGTCTGACGATAGGCGCTTACGCCTTCCAAAATGCGGCAATAGTGTCCGTTAAGCTGCCCGAAAGGCTTGTTTCGATATCCGACAGAGCCTTTTCAGGCTGCGCAATGCTTGCGCGCGTGACATTCGAGCCGCAATGCAGGCTTACGACTCTGGGAAATTACGCCTTTGAAAAGTGCGCGGCTCTCACGGAAATATCCATTCCCGACCTGACGACAAGCATAGGCATCTACGCGTTTTCCGAGTGTTCGTTGCTGGCAAACTTCAACCTGGGCGCAAACAGTCAGCTAATCACCATCGGTCAGCACGCATTCAGAAACTGCTCGGCTCTTGTCGAATTTACCGCGCCCGCGACGCTTGCTTATCTTGGCAAGCCTACGACGGCAGACACGGTGACGGAGAAAACAAGCTCCTACACCTTCTACAACTGCAAGCAGCTTGCAAAGGTCGACCTGTCCGCGTGCTCGGTTGAATATATCGCGATGTACACCTTCCAACATTGCTCCTCGCTTGCAACCGTTCTGCTTCCGCAGGGGCTCAAAGGCATTGGACAGTATGCGTTTCAGAATTGCGTGAAGCTTAGCGAAATCACTTTGCCCGAAGGACTTGTTACGATAAACGGTCAGGCTTTTTCGGGGTGCGGTCAGTACATTGAAAAGACGGGACTAAAAACGGGACTTAAATCGATAACCGTTCCGTCTACGGTAACGACGATAGGAAAATCCGCCTTTGAGGAATGCGCCGCCCTCGAAGAAGCGACAATCAAGAGCGTCGTTGTGGGCGAAAATATGTTCGCCGACTGCGTATTGCTCAAAACGGCAAACATCGGAGCGGCGACGGAAAGCATAAAGGCTCTCGCCTTTTCCGGCTGCGTCTCTCTCGACAAAATAAATTTGCAGAGCAATGTTCTCAACGAGATAGGAAAGGGAGCTTTTCAGAATACGGCGATTACCGAATTTACCGTTCCCGATACGGTAGACACGCTCGGAGCGGGCACGGTTTCCGACTCCGGAGCCAAGGACGGCATTTTCAACGGTTGCAGTCAACTCAAAACCGTGACAATCGGCGTAAATGTCGAGACAATTCCCGACTGTATGTTTGCCGACTGCGAGTCGCTCTCTTCCGTCGTTTTCAAGGAAAACGGCATGGTTAAAATGATAGGCAGAATGGCGTTTTTCAACTGCCGCTCTCTCAAAGAGATTGTGCTGCCGTCTACGCTCACTCAGTTGGGATACACCTCTTCTTATACTACAAGCACGAAAAATTGCAGAACCTTCGAGGGGTGCGGTGCGCTGCTGTCAATCAATCTGCCCGCGGCAGTCACAAAAATCGGACAGGGGCTGTTCAAAAACTGCACGTCGCTGGAAGAAGTGGTTTTCAACGGCAATGCTTTGGAATTTATCGGAATGAATGCTTTTGCGGGCTGTTCGTCTCTGACGAAATTTGTATTACCCGCTCTGAGCGGCTCGTTCTCGCTTGGCGCGAGCGCGTTTTCGGGTTGTTCGTCGCTTGCGGGCATCGTTCTGCCCGACTACGTAAAGACAATACCCGACAACGCGTTTCTCGACTGCGTTTCCCTTGAAACGGTGCTTATGCAGTCCGATGCGGCGGGCACGGTAGGGGCAAGCGCGTTTGCAGGCTGCGTCAAACTTAAAAACGTGACGCTTTCCGACGGAATCACCCAAATCAAGCAAAAAGCTTTCCTGAACTGCGCCGCGCTTGAACAAATAACTCTGCCGCAAAGCCTGACCAAGCTTGGCAACGGCTCGACGACAAGCAACGCCGGTTACGGCAATGTATTTGAAAACTGCGTCTCCTTAAAGGAGATAACGCTGCCCGAGGGCGTGAGCATTATAGACGTCGCCACCTTCAAAAACTGCGAGTCGCTTTCAAAAGTGACGGTAAGCGGCGCTCTTACTCTGATAAGGGAGGACGCCTTCGAGGGGTGCGGCAACGTCGAATTTTGTCTTGCCGACGGCAACGTCAAAACCGAGATAGAGGACAACGCCATATATGCCGAATATACGGATTCCTTCTATACGATAAACGCCAACGGCAACAACACGACCTCCGTCAAGATTACCGGAACGGCTCTCGTGCATTATTTCGGCAAAGAGTCGACGCTGACGGTAAGGGACGGCACGGAAATCATCGCAAGGGCTGCGTTGAGGAACAATTCAGTTGCGGAGGAAGTGGTTTTGCCCGCGTCGGTGAAGTATATCGACGACTTTGCGTTTGCCGGCTCCGCCGTCGGAAAAATCAATCTCGAAAACGTCGATTATATCGACGGAAACGCTTTTGAGGGGTGCGCGCAGCTGACTTCCGTGACGCTTACTGCGGAGGTTGTTTATTCCAAAGCGTTCCTCAACTGCACGGGGCTTGAAGAAATCAAGCTTGACGGCACGAAATTCATCAATAGCAATGTGTTTCAGGGGTGCATTTCATTGACTTCCGTGACCGTGCCTGCAAGCGTAATAGCTTTGAAAGCCGAGGCGTTCAAGGACTGCACGAGACTTGAAACGGCGGAAGTAAATGTGGGCAATCTCAACGGAACGGTGTCAAGCAGCGGTACGGCGGGGAACGGTTGGTTCAAAGGCTGTACGTCCCTTAAATCGGTGACGTTTGCCGACGGATTGCTGAGACTTGAAAATTATCTGTTCGAGGGCTGCACGTCCTTGACGACAATCAAATTGCCTGCGACGTTGCAGCGTCTTTCGGCGGGCTACGGCGCGTTCAAAAACTGCACCTCTCTTGTAAGTCTTACAATCCCCGCAGGCGTGACGGCAATAGAAAACAACGAATTTGTCGGCTGCGCCTCACTCAAAGAAATCATTTTCGAGGGCAGCGTAACCAAGATTGGAAACGCCTCGTTCGACGGCTGCGCCGCGCTGGACACAATCGACCTGTCGCAGGTGAACTCAGTCGGCAACAATGCGTTCAGGGGCTGCGCCGCGCTGGAATACGTCAATCTGCCGCAGGCGGCGACGCTCGGCGCAAACAGCTTTGAAAGCTGCTCGGCTTTGAAGGAAGCGAGCATTCCCAAAGTGGCGAAAATAAGCAATTACGCGTTTTCAAACTGCGGCAAACTCGTCTCCGTGTCGGCGGCTGCCGCAACGGAAGCAGGGGACTTTGCCTTCTTTGGCTGCGCTTCGCTCGAAAGCATAAGCCTGCCCGAATTGAAAACTTTGGGCAAAAGCGCGTTTGCGGGCTGCTCGTCCCTCAAAGAATTTGTCGCACCCAACCTGAGCTCAATAGGAGATTACGCTTTTTGCGAGGTTTCAGAGTCGGAGGACGGAACGAGCGTTTACAACGGCTGTCCGTTGACGGGCTTGGATTTGACAAACGTCACGTCCGTCGGCAAATATGCGCTTGCCGGCTTGACTCAAATAAAGGAGCTTGTCATACCGTCGGGTGCAATGAGCGTGGGCGAAGGCGCGTTTGCCGGCTGGACGGAGGAGCAGGTGATTCGCATTGACATGTCGGAGGAGGACTGCGACTGGACGGAGGGCTGGAACAGAGATATGAAAGCAACGATTTACTGGAAATCTGCCGAAACGGAGGCAGAGGCTTAAAGGGGAAAGGCGGGACGGACTGCTTGCTTGCCCGTTCCGCCCCGAGCCGCCGCTTGCGACAGGCGGCTTGACTTGAAATAAAGGAGATAAAAAATGTCGGTAAAAAATTTATTGTCCGAATATCGCAAAAGATTATCCAAAGAAGCATGGTTGAAATCGATTGTCTGGGGCGCGGTTTTTGCGTTTGGCGCAAACGCCGTCGCCGCACTTGTGACCTGGTGCCTGGGAGTAAAGAGTTTGAAACTCGTTTTGTGCGTGTCCCTCGGCGTTTTCGTCGCGGTTTGGGCGGCTTCGTCGGCTTTGCTGTATTTTCTTAAATTCCGCCCCACGTTTAAGGACGTCGCGCGTCGCGTAGACGGGCTGGGACTTGAAGAAAGAGTTATCACCATGACGGAATATGAGAAAAAGGAGGACTTTTTCGCCAAAAAGCAAAGACAGGATGCTGCGGCAAAGCTTAAAAGCGTAAAATCGGGAAGCTTAAAAATAGTCGTATCCGCGGCAAGCATAATCGTTGCCTGCGTGATGCTGTTGACTGCCGGAGCCGCGACCACTGCGAGCGCGCTCAGCGCAAAGGGCATTATCAAAGATTTGCCCGGCATAGTGGAGCCTATTTTCTATCCCGAGGTTTTTTATACGATTATTTACGAAGTCGAGGGAGAGGGAGAAATCGAGGGCAACGCGGATCAGCTTGTGCTAAAAGGCGGAGACGCGGAGCCTGTGCTGGCTGTTGCCGAAGACGGTTGGGCTTTTCTGTGCTGGTCGGACGGCAGCGAGGAGCCTTACAGACATGATAAGGAGGTAATGCCCGACGGAGAGTTTTCCGAGGTGGACGAGGACGGCAATGTAATAATAACCTATTTTGCCGTGTTCATGGAGCTTGAAGAGTCCGAGCAGGACGGAGGCGGCGGCGAAGGAGACGAGCAGGAACAGGAGCAGGATCAGGCTCAGGACCAACCCTCCGACGGCGAGGAGCAGGAGCAAGAGCAGCAGCAAACGGACGGCGACGGCGAAAGCAAAGACGGCGACGGCAAGGGCGGAGAGTATCAGGACTCCAACAAGGTCATAGACGGCGACCAGTACTACGGCGACAGATTGGAAGAATATCTGGCGTTGGCAGAGGAAATTCTGGAAAACGACGGCGAAATACCCGACGATTTGAGGGAATTTATCGAGTCGTACTACGGAACAATCGAATAAAAGAGGTCTGCTTCTCATTAAGATTGAAAGATTCTTGCGGCGGGGAGCGCGAAACGCTCCCCGCTTTAAACGCGAAAAAAGCTGAGACTTTGAAAATAAAACGGACAAGGTGAGACATTATGGATTTATTGGTTCCAATAGGCTTGCTGGGCTTAATCGGGCTGTTGATTTTGTTGATTATTTACATATTGAAGCCCAATTATCAGCAGAAATTTGTTTCAAGCACTTATATATGGAAATTAAGCCTTAAATACAGAAAGAAAAAAATCCCGATAAACAAGCTGAGAAATCTGCTTATTCTGCTTTGTCAGGTGCTGATTTGCATAGCCGCCGCTTTGATTTTGTCAAAGCCCGCGGTCGTTGCCGAGACAAGCGTCGGACAGAACGAAAAAATAATAATCGTGGACGCTTCCGCGAGCATGCTCGCTTCCTGCGAGAGCTCCGACGACACGCGCTTTGACAGGGCGTTGAAAAAAACGCGCGAAATCGCGGACGAAACCTTAAAAGACAACGGAACGGTAACCGTTATTCTTGCGGGAGAAAAAGCGTCGTACGTGGTTAGGCGCGCGGGCGCGGGAGAGCTGTCGGAAATAGACGCATACATAAACGGAATGCAGTGTTCTCTGTGCGAGGGAGACGTGGACGGAGCCATGCTTTTGGCGGAGGAAACGCTGCGCTACAACGCCGATTCCGAAATTCTGCTTTTGACGGGCACGACCTACGTCAACGACGCCGAAAACGTGACAATCGTGGACGTTTCCGACCGATACGAGTGGAACGTAGCCGTGCTGAGCGCGTCGGCGAGACTCGAAGACAACTTTTATACCTTTGAAATAGAGGTTGCGTGTTACGGCTTGGACAAGGCTTTCGAGGTGTTCTGCGAGGTGGGCAACGTAAACGGAAAGGGAGAAAAAATAACTCTCCCCGTGCAGACGGTAAACGGACTGGACGGCATTCCGACCAAAATAGTTTACACCTCCGCCGCGCGCAATCTCGGACAGGACGTGATTCCCGTGCTTCTCACCGAAAACGAAAGAATTTACTCTTTCGACGAGGCGTATATACATATTGACGAAGCGGATTCGCTTTTGCTGGACAACGAGTTTTTCATTTACGGCGGATTAAGGCCGACGGTAAAGATTCAGTATTACAGCACGGCGTCAAACGTCTTTTTCGGCGGCGTGTTGAGGACGCTCAAGGAAAAGACTTTCGGCAGCTGGAATATAGAAATAACCGAGGTCAAGGGCAAGGATACGCCTGCAACCGAGGGATTTGATTTTTACATATTCGAGCACACCGTGCCCAAAGTTCTGCCAAAGGACGGAATAATTTTTTTGGTCAATCCCGACAGCTCGGCGGACGCGGGCTTCTCGATTGTGAGAAGAAACGTGCAGGTGAACGATTACGACGGAGACGGCGCGTCTCTTGCTATCGGAGACGGCGAGCATCCTCTGGTGCGCTACATGGACGTCGAGGGAATAAAGGTAACCCAATATTCTCAGGTGGACGAAGCAAGTCTGGAAAGATACGACGTGCTGATGTATTACGAGGGCAATCCCGTGTTCTTTGCAAGAAACGAAGCCGATTCAAAAATCGCCGTGATGACTTTCAGTCTCAACATGTCCACTTTGGCGCTCAGCGTGTATTATCCCATTCTCATTTACAATATGTTCAATTATTACCTGCCGTCTACCTTGACGGAGGATTTGTGCGACGTTTACGACACGATAGAGGTAAACGCGAGGGGCAGCGATTTGATTGTTACCGCCCCTGACGGCACGGAGCTGCTCTTCGGGGAGTTTCCCGCAAAGCTGTACGTAGAAAGCTTCGGAACCTACACCCTGCGTCAACAGCTCATTTCGGGAGAAATCGTGGAAGAAAAATTTTACGCCAAGGTCGCCGCGTCTCAAAGCGACATAACGCGGGAGGACGTTTTGAGCGTTCCCTTTGCCGCAAACGGCGCGCAAAAAATCATAGAGGATTTGCTTGTCTGGTTTGCCGCGGCAATCGTCGCGCTTATGTTTTTGGAGTGGGCGCTGCACTCGATTGAAGGGCTGTGACCGTGGAGGCTGAAAAATGTTGAATTTACAAGTGAATTTTTCCTGCGCATGGCTGCTGCTGCTTATTGTGCCCGCCGTGCTTCTTACGCTTCTGCCTTACTTCAAGCTGTCGAAAAAATTCAGAAAAACAAGAAATAGAATTTCCTCCGTCGTGCTGCACCTGACTGCGCTTGTCCTGTGTATTTTCGTGCTGTCGGGCATGACATTCGATTACGAGGTGCACAACTCGGAAAACGAGCTTGTGCTGGTGGTGGACGCTTCTTACAGCACCGCCGAAGAAAAACAGGCGAAGGACGATTTCGTGCGCAGCGTCATAGAAATGACCAACACCGACGTTTACAGCCTCGGCATAGTCACCTTCGGCTTGAAGCCCGTGTGCGCGGTGCCTCTTACCGACGACTTGCGCAACGCTTTCAATCTGTATCAAAACTCCTTGCAGCCGGACGTCACTGCGACGGACATTTCGTCGGCGTTGGTTTTTGCAAGGGATATGCTTACCCATCCCGAATCCGCAAAGATAGTGCTTTTGAGCGACGGCGTGGAAACGGACGGAAAAGCCTCCTCCGTTGTCAAATCGATTGTTGCGGAGGGCACGCGCATTGACAGCGTTCTGTGCGGCTCTCTGTCGGGAGAGGACGAGATTCAGGCGCTCTCGGTGGGGCTGCCCGACAGCAATATTTTGAGAGGCGAGCAGTTTGAAATTACTCTTTCCGTTGCAAGCTCGAGAAAAGGCGAAACGCCCGTCACGGTGACGTTGTTCGACAACGGGGAGGAGTGTCAAAGCGTGTCCGCATCCGTCAGGGAGGGCGTGCAGGATATCGCAATTCCCCATTCGCTTGAAGAGGAGGGACTGCACGCGCTGCGGTTCAGGGTAGACGCCGACGCAGATGCCGTTTCGCAAAACAACGAGCTTTATTCCTATATGTATCTAAATCTTTTCGACAAGGTGCTCATTGTGGAGAGCAGCGAGGGTATTTCCCAAGAGATTTGCGCGCTGTTGGAGGGCTATGAGGTGACGACGGTTCGTCCCGACGAAAGCAGCTTGCCCAAGACGCTTGACGAGCTTTGCGCCTTTGACGAGGTAATCCTCAACAACATAGCCAACTCCGACCTGCCCGAGGGCTTTGACGAGATACTCAACCGTTACGTTTACGAGGCTGGCGGCGGACTGTTCACCGTGGGCGGAAGCGAGGGCGGCGACTCCGAAAAGGCGCACGCCTACAACAGAGAGGATATGGCGGGCACGCTTTTGCAGCGTATGCTTCCCGTCGAGGCGATAGACTATACGCCGCCTCTCGGCATGATGATAGTCATAGACGTTTCGGGCAGTATGTCTTTGGGTACGGACGTCGGCACGGTTCAGAAAATCGACGCCGCAAAAAACGCGGCGGTCAGCATGGTCAGAGATTACACCTGTTTAAACGAAAGGGATTACTGCGGGGTTATGACTTTGAGCGACGACTATACCGAGGACGCATCGCTTTTGCCCATGACGCGGCAGGACGAAATCATAGAAGCCATTTACGGCGTGGAAAAGGGCGGCGGAACGCTGTTTACGCCGGCGGTCAATCATGCGGGCATGGCTTTAAGAGCCTTGTACACGAGCGGCAGAATCGAAAAAATGCACGTCGTCATGATAACCGACGGAGGGGCGGCGGACTATGAGGACTACGTAAGCAGAGTGGAGCATTTCAACAGTCTTGGAGTTACATATTCCTTTATCGCGATAAAGGCGACAAGCGCGTCTATGGAGCAGCTCAACGAAGCGGCGAAGGTTGGCGGCGGCAAAGCGTACAATGCGGACGCGACGGATTTGACGGGCGTGCTTAAAGACGACATACGCATACCCGAAATAAAAGAGGTGGAATTCAGGGAGTTTGTGCCGAATATAAACCCCGATTCCTATTACTCGACAGTCATATCGCAGGAGGAAATGCCGGCGCTTTACGGCTTTTACGGAACAAAGAAAAAAGACGATGCGGAGCTGGTGCTTTCGGGAGAGTACAACGTGCCCGTTTACGCGCAGTGGAAATACGGCAACGGGACGGTTGGCAGCTTTATGTGCGACCTTGACGGCACTTGGTCGGCGGATTTTCTGAGTGCGGAAGGCAAGGGCTCGGAATTTCTGCTGAGCGTAATAAACAAGCTGTTTCCGACTGAGGACATTCGCCCGAAAAATCTCGACGTGGTTTTAAGAGAGGAAAACTATACCACTCAGATAAGCATTTACCCCAAAATCGAGCTTAAAGAGGGGGAAAGCGTGGAGGTGTTGCTGGAAAATCTGACCTCCTCGGACGCGTCCGCGCAGCTTACCGCGCCTTTGGCGGAGGAAAAATACAGCCGCGCAACTTTGTTTGCCGCGGAGGCGGGCGTGTACAGAATAACGGTGCAGAAAAAAGGCGCCGACAACGCGCCTTCTGGCAATCCGTGTGTGGTTTACAAAACCTTTTCCTATTCGGAGGAATTTAATTTGCTTGCAAGCGACACGGACGGAGCCGAGGTGATGGAAGCAATCGCCGTATCGGGAAACGGCAAATACGAGCTTTTGTCGGAAAAGGACGCGGTAACGGTCTTTCAGGGGTTTAAGGAAACTTTGGAAAAAAGCTTCGACCCGCGCTTCCTGTTTATAATAACGGCTCTTTGCCTGTTTCTGCTTGACATAGCGGCAAGAAAATTCAAATGGAAATGGCCGCACGAGCTGATAAGAGAGCGCAGAGAAAAACTGCGGGACGCAAACGACTCTTCAAATCGAAACGAAGCGAGGAAAAAATGATGAAAAAACTTAGAGCGCCTTATCTTTTGATTTTGATTTTTTGTATGCTTGCGCTGGCGGGCTGTTCGGGCGGGCTTGGCAGACCGTCGGATTTGAAGGTAAACGAAACCGATTGGGTATTGTCCTGGTCTCCCGTCGAAAACGCAACGGCGTCCACGACCTACATAGTGGAAATAGACGGCAGGGAATACGTAAGCAGCAAAACTTCTTATTCGCTCGAAGGACTCGAAGAGGGCAGCTACAAAATCAGAGTGAAAGCAACCGACGCGTTGGGACAGACGGGAGACTCCAAATGGTCGGACGCCTTTGTGTTTACCAAGCCTTACGAAAACGGGCTTGTCTACACGTTGACAAACGCCAATACCGAATACGAGGTTACCCGTGTGGGAAGCGCGAGAGGAGATATAGAAATAGGCGACGTTTATCGGGGCAAGCCGGTGACGAGCATAGCGGAAAAGGCGTTTTACTCGTCAAGCGGAGTCAAAAGCATAGTCGTCGGCAAAAACGTCAGGGAAATCGGAGACTACGCTTTCACAAACTGCTCCAATCTCCAATCCGTGACGCTGCCCGACGGGTTAAGCGAGCTTGGAGAGCACGCTTTTCAGGGCTGCCGCGCGTTGCAGAGCATAAAATTGCCCGACAGTCTCAAAGAAGTGAAAAAGAGTTCTTTTCAGTATTGCAGAAACATGACGTCCGTCGATTTGGGCGGCGGTATCCTTTCGGTGGCGGCGTCTGCGTTTTCCGATTGCGACAAGCTTTCCGAGCTTAAGGTGCCGGACAGCGTGCGCACGCTGGGCGAAAAGTCCTTTTACGGCTGCGATTTGCTTGAAAGCGTGACGCTCGGCGCCGCAGTCGACAGCATCGGCGAGGGAGCGTTTGCCTCCTGCGTGTCTTTAAAAAGCTTTGCCTTAAACCAAAGACTGTCCGCTATCGGAGCAAACGCCTTCAACGGCTGCGTCAAGCTGGCTTGTTTCGAAACGCCCGACAGCGTTGTTTCAATCGGCGAACAGGCGTTTTTCGGGTGTCAGTCCCTGTCGGACGTGGTTATCGGCTCGGGCGTTAAGCAAATAGGGGCGTTGGCTTTCGAATCTACCGCTTTGAGTCAAAGCGCAAGCGGCATAGTTTACGCCGACGGGTGGGCTGTTTCTTGCAGCGCGACGCTTTCGGAGCTTAATCTTTTGGCGGGCACGCGCGGAATCGCCGACATGACCTTTGCGGGGCGCGCAATCACGGAAGCCGTGATTCCCGATTCCGTCAGGTTTATCGGAGACTACGCCTTTTACAGATGCACAGAGCTTATGTCCCTTGACGCGGGGAACGGCGTGGAGCGCATAGGCAGATACGCTTTCGACGGCTGCAAGGTGCTGGGCAGGGGCTATTTTTCTCTCGGCAGCAGCCTTAAAAACATAGAAAGCTATGCTTTCGCGCGCTGCACCGATTTGGGCAACAAGGCGTATATGGGCGACGTCAGACTGCCTTCGTCGGTAGAATCCATAGGTACCTACGCCTTTTACAACACTGCGGCGTGGAATGCCGTGGACAGCGGATTGATTTACGTCGGCAACTGGGTAGTGGGCTTTAAGGACGGGCAGGAAAGCGTGAGCATAACCATAGCCGACGGAACGGTCGGTATATCCGATTACGCCTTTTACAAAAAGACGGGTTTAGGCGCTGTGACGGTGCCCGACAGCGTAAAATACATAGGCTACGGCGCGTTTTACGAGTGTTCTTCTCTTTCGAGGGTGTACATGGACGTATTGGCGAGCAATCTCCTTGAAATAAGCGACTACACCTTTTACAAATGTTCGAGCTTGAAGCAGGTAGACATTCCGCTCGAAGTGGAAAAAATCGGACGCTCCGCGTTTTACAAAAGCGGAGTTGTGGTGGCGAAAATTCCCGATTACGTGAAAGAAATCGGAGCCTATGCCTTTTACGGCTGCGGAAACCTCATCGAAGTGAGCTTCGGACAGTCCGCGCGGCTGGAAACGCTGTCGGACTATGCGTTTGCAAACTGCGCGTCGCTCGGTTCGTTTTCCGTCCCGTCTTCCGTTTTCGACATAGGAGAAAAGGCGTTTTCCGGCTGTGCGTCGCTTGTTTCGGTTGCGTTGGGCGAAAATCTGACCCGACTCGGAGAGGGCGCGTTTTACAATTGCGCCGCACTCGAAAGCATTGTTCTGCCCGACAGTCTCAAAGAAATCGGCGACAAAACCTTTTACAAATGCGCGTCGCTTGCTTCGGTGACAATGGGCAGCGTCGAAAGAATCGGCGAATATGCCTTTTACTCCTGCAATTTGCTTGAAAGCGTTGTTCTGCCCGCGTCGCTGCGCAGCTTGGGCAGCTACGCGTTCAGAAGCTGCGCGTCGCTTAAATCGGTTACGCTCAGACAAAGCGTGGAGGAAATAGGCAGCCATGCGTTCAACGGCTGCAAATTTCTCACGCTTTACTGCGAGGGCGAAAACGCGGGGGAAAAGTGGAGCGCTCGCTGGAACTCGGGCTATCGTCCCGTAGTGTGGGGCTGCGATTTGTCCGAAAACGGCGATTACGTGCTGTCGTTTACGGTAGGCGAGTCGTCAATTGAAAACAAAACGGCAAGGAACGGATTTTCCGCACCTTACAGAGAGGGATACCGATTCGACTGCTGGACGGTAAGTACGGCGGAGGGACAAAAAACCTTTGCCGCGTCACTTACGGCGGATTTGCCGCAGGGCGCGCTTGCGGTTGCGGAGTGGAAAACAGCCGCGACCGATTCGGAAAATGAAACGGATACTGCTGCGGAACAATCCGAAGCATAAAACTACTATTCACTTTTCAGACGGAGGTAAGAAAAAATGAAAAGAAGGAGCAAATGTACGGCATTTTTGATTGTCGCATTGGCGTTGCTGCTTGCGTGCGCGCTGCTTGCGGGCTGCGAAAGCAAGGTAACGCTCAAATTGGTGACGTATGACGGCAATTTTACGGTGCTGGAAGGCAAAGCGGGAGAAATTGCGGATTTCCCCGCAGTTACGCGCGACGGATACGCGCTCGAAGGCTGGTATGAGGACGAAAGCTTCGTCGGTCAGCCCGTCGGTCAGGCGGTATTTGAAAAGGACAAAACTTATTACGCCAAATGGGTAAAGACGTATGCCGTCACCTTCGAGCTTGACGGCGGCGCTATGGAAACCGCTTCGGTTTTTCTGCCCGAGGGGAAAGGACTCCTTGCCGCGCTGGACGGACTTGTTCCCGTCAAGGGTGAGTACCGCTTCGGCGGCTGGTATATCAACGGCAGAGCGCTTGCGGAGTCGGACAAAATGCCTGCGTCGGACATTGTGCTGACAGCCAAATACATGGCGGAGTACAAAATAAACGTATATTTGCAGGAGCTTAATCTTGCCGACTATGCTTTCGAGGAGGGCTATTCTTCGGGCTATGCCCTAATCGGAGAGGAGTTTTCTCCCGAGCTTTCGGTAAAAGGCTTTTCTTTGAGCGGCGGAGCGGAGCAGTCCCGCGTCATCGACGCCGATTCCTCCGAAAATGTTTTCGAGCTTAGATTTGACAGAAACAGCTACGGGCTTTGGTTTGTCTCCAACTATCCCGACGGCTCGGGGCGGAGCGAGGAGGAGCTCGCCTATACATATCTTTACGGAGAGGAAATAGATTTCCCTCAGTCCGTGCCCTTCGAGACGGACGGTTACAGGTTTTTCGGCTGGGGCGCCTACACGAATTCGGACTTTGACGAGGCGATAGAGGAGGAAAATTTCGAGCTTGCGGAGGACACGGTGCTTTACGCAATCTGGAACAAGGGCTACACCGATATGTTTTCGGGAGAGGACGAAATATACCTCATGCGCGACGGCACGGGCAAAGCCGTTTTGTGCCGCGGCGGAGTGGATATTGAAGGCTCTTACAACGAAAAAAAGGATTGGTACCAATTTGAAAGCCCCACGACGGGGTATGTGCTCAACGCGCGGATAAACGACAACGGAACCTTTGTTTTTTACGCCAACAGAAAGGGCGAATACTTTTTGTTCGAGCCGACGGGCATTGACAGAAACGTAACGCTCGCTCTCGACGACATGAACGGCATAGAGCTTTACCGTACGGGAGAGGGCGACAAACAGTATCTCGAAGGGGAGTATTTTATAGACGAAAACGGCTATTATCAAGCTCTCTTTTCCGACGGAACGGGCTTTGTGTTTTTGCTGGGAACGGCGACGGAGCCTGCAAACGGCGCAAAAACAAATGTTTTCAGAATAAGGGGAGAAGAGGCGAATTGGGGCGTGCTGCCTTACAAGGCGGTTTATTATCCCGTCGTCACGCTTGACGGGTTCGGTTATGCCCTTGTTTCGCAGCAGCCCGACAGCACGGCTTACGCCGCTTACGTTATCGACGGCGACGTCTTTACGCTTTACGACACCGCAAGCGGAAGCGTAATTCTCACCGCAAGGGCGGGCGATTACGGCGGAACGATGGGCTACGAGCCTTATGTCGCCGAGTTTGATACGACTTTTACGCGCGAAGACGGCGCGACGCTTACTACCGACGGCTGCTCAAACGCGGTTTTTGTCAAAAACGGAGATTCCTTTGTCGGCAGCTACGAGATTAAAAGCTCCCTTGTGGGCGGCAGCCTGATAAGGGTGGTTTCGTCGTCGGGAAGCGTAAGGGTGTTCAGAGTTTTTGAAAAGCAGGGCGCGTCGGGAGCCGTTCTCACGTTTGAAGAAAAGCACGCGGATTACGCCGAATATCTTTACGTAAGCGACGACGGCAGACTGGACGGCGTGCCCTTCCTTGTAGTCAACGGCGACGGAACTGCGGCAATGTACGAGCAGAACGCGCAGGGAAATACGGAAATGACTTCTTCGGGAGTTATACAAAGCAAGGACGGCTTTTATCTTTACACCGTGACGGAGCAGACCGCCGATTGGTCAGTCAACCGTTTTGCCGCACTGCTTGTAAATTTTGACACACATTCAACTTCTTACGACGTGTATTACGTGGTAGGCTCCGACGACGGAGAGGAAACTACGGACTATTCGACGGTTTATTCGGACGGAGAGGGCGCCAAGCTGACAATCGTTTCCTGCTTTGCCGTTTTCGAGGACGCGGACGGAAACGTCGTGTCCGGCGTGTTTAGTCAGGGGCCGGATTTCATAAGGCTGGGCAACGGCGAAAGTTATATCTATTTCCGTATCGACGTGCAAAACGGCACTTTTGTGCGGCTGGCTTACGAGCCTGCGGTGCTGCTCATGAAGAAAAACGGTTCGACCGTTTCGTCGTCCATGCTTACCGTAAACGGAGTAAAGTACGGCGACGGATACGAAGCGGCGTTTACCGAAAAAATCGACGGCGTTTCGGTAACGGTGTACGGATACTATACGCTTGAAACGGTGGACACGGCGGGTGCGGTGTTCGGCGTTTACACCTTCCGCTCCGAGGAAAAAACATTTAAATTTGTCGTCATCGCGTCGTCTTCCGCAGTTTATTTTCATTATTTCGAGCTTGGCGAGGTGATAACGTTCGGCAAATACGACGAGCTGTCCGACGACAGTCAAGCAACCTCCCTTGCGGAATTGCAGCTTACCGACGAAAAGGATGACGACGGAAAAGCGATATTGGTTTACGTCGAGGGGGAAAACAACATAAAGGGCACGTTCGCTTCCCGCGAAACGGTTGCCTTCGACAGGTTTAAGCAGACGGTTTACACCTTTAAGGCAACAGAAGGAGATTTTACCTTCGAATTTACGCTGATTGACTCGTATTTCCGAGTTTGCGCTCCCGATTCGTCGTTTACGGCAGCCGACAGCAGCACGCTGCAGCTTGACGGCACAACGCACACGGCGAGATATTGGGACACCGAAAACGAATATTTCGGCTATTACGTCGCGGCGCTCAACGTGCTGGACGAAAACGAAAAAGCCGTCGCCATGTCGATAAACGGAGAGGAGCGCGTTTTTGATTTGAACGGCTCGGACAATTCGTTCGGCATCAGAGGGCTTGAAGAGGGGGCTTACCTCAAAGTGGAAAACAATATCCCCGACGGCGAGGTAATTGTTTTTGACGGACACGGCAACGCAACGCTGAAAAAGCCCGACGACTCGGAAATACAAGCCGTCTACACGTTTGAAAACGGTTTGTACACGATTACCTTCAACGGAGGCGAGTACGTGGGCGAAACGGGATTGTTTGCCGCCGACGGAAACGTATATTACGCTTTTCTGTTCTATTCGGACAAAATTGCGGGCGCGTATCTCGACTGCGACGACCTTTCGGTTGTCAGACTGGACGAAACGGGCAACGCTTTGCGATACAATTCGGACGGACGCTCCGAAACGGGAAGATACACGGTTTTAAGCGACGGACTTTTCTATTTCGAGTCGGAAACGGGCAGCTCTGCGCTGTACGAAATCTGTGCGGACGGACAGGTGTCAAGGTCGAGCTTTTCCGCGACTTACTACGCAAGCGATTTCGCCTCAATCGTCTTTTATTCAAACGGCGTGGTGCTGTTCAACAACGCTTCCGCAATGTTTTACAGCTATGACGAAAGTTCGCAAAAAATTTACACCTACACGCCGTCGGACTCTTCGGAAGCAAATGCTTACGGCTTTGTCGCGGAGGAGTTCGACGAGGAGGACGGCAGCATAACCTATACCGACCCCGCAGACAACGTCACAAGAACATATCTGCGCTTTGACGGCAAGTACACCGTTTTAGAGGACGGCAAGGGCGGCAGACTCGAATTTCAGTCCGACGGAGGAGCCGAGTTTACCGTGGACGCGGTTTACACCGACTCGACGGGCAAACAGACTCAGTATTATTTTCTGGTTTATTACGGCGATTCCGGCGTCGAGACCATGCTTGCCTGTCTTGCTACGGGCGCGCTGAACGGCAGCGTTTCGGATTATCTGTTCACCGTCAACTACTTCATCGAAGTGAACCTGACAGAAAAAACTTTCGCCTTTGACAGCGAAAAGTATATTTACGGTCTGACGGCTTACGACTACACCTATGTCGAGCTGCTCACGGTTTACGGTTCCGGCCTCGCGTTTTTGTTTGAAGGAGCTTACGGATATATCAACGTCGTTGCGGATGTTGCGGACGGCAAAACTGTTTATTCCGTTTCGGGAAGCTTCAATTTTATAAAGGACGCCGACGGCAATCCGCTGAGATTCTCAGACGGCACGCTGAGCAAAGCGGGCTTTATAGACACGCAGGTCGAAGGCTTCGGCAATCTTTTCGCGTCAGAGTTTGTTGCGGCGGACGGCAAAACTTACCACCTGAATTTTTATCTGGCGTACAACCGAAACGTGCAGCAATTCGTGTATATAATTCATTCCTGCACTTTGGCGGAGGAGATATTCAGGTCGGACGACGGCAGCGCGGTGTACAGGGAAACCTTCCTTTATTCGTCTGCGTTCCGTTTCGTCAAGGGAGAGAACCCGCTCACGGGAGAAGTGGAATATTACGCCAAAGGCGACGAATTTTATCCTACGCTAAGCTACAGAGGCGAACCCGTCGCGGTTTACAATTTCGAGGAGGAGAGCGAAACTCGGTGGATATTCTATTCGAGAGAGTACGCGGGGAACGCATATTCGGATTTCAGATATTGTTTCGAGTTCGTTTCTGACGGGGAGGGCAACGTCGAGTCGGGCGTTCTGGTGCGTTACGCGGAAAGAAACATCGCGTCGGCGCTTGGCGACGCAGCCCGCGTCGTTTGCGACGAGGAAACGGGCGAGGCGCTTGAAATAACGGCGCTGATTGTGGACGACGTTTATTTTGAAGCGCTGTCGTGTGTCGACAACGGAGACGGAACCTTTACCGTCGTCACGTCGGAGGGTACCTATACCGTTACCGTTCACAAAAACGAGAACGGCGAGGTTGAAAGGGTGAGCATAGCCTTAAACAACGACTGAATCAAATCTGCAAAAAAATCAAATAAACACGGAGATAGGACATGGTAACAGAGAAAGATGTAGTAAAATTCGGGGAGCAGTGTGCGAATATATT